>Ga0302288_1001760_pt1 | contig 13493 bp, 10 predicted proteins | sample III_Fen_N1_1_FD_194549 | JGI IMG/M metagenome (GOLD analysis project Ga0302288, IMG submission 194549) | Peat permafrost microbial communities from Stordalen Mire near Abisko, Sweden - III_Fen_N1_1 | ecosystem: Environmental > Terrestrial > Soil > Wetlands > Permafrost | place: Sweden: Abisko...
TTGCGATTTAGCAATTGTTTTTTCGCTAATCTTCGTCATCGAATTTTTCGTCACATCGCGAACCTTCGGGATTACTTTAATTACAGATCTAAGTTTTCTCTGTTTTACTTCTGTCATTTCTTAATCGTTATAGGGTTTCACTTTTCAAGTGGATTACTTCCTTCGGCTTTTGCCTTCTTTTTAAAATATCCCCTCAGTAAAAAATTGTGTTGAGCAGCCTCCAGATCTTCATCCAGTTTTTTTGAACTGCTTTCCAGGTTTTTCATCGATTCCTTCAAATATGCTCCTGCTTCTTTATCATGCAACAAGACCCCAACCGCAGAATTCGGATTGGCGCTTGCCTGTTTGAGATTTGCAATAAATACTGTTGCCGTATCGGCCATCTGCTGCATTTGCAAAACCGAAGCTTTCACCGATTTAAAAACCACAGTATCTGTAGTTAATTCATTGGCCAATGTGCCTTTCTTATTCAGGCTTGAACTGAATTCGGCCAAAGAGCCAATCAGTTGCTGTGCTTTTGCAGATGCTTGCTGAAGCGACACGATGGTGGCATTGATATTGGTATAAATCAAACTGTCGTTAAGTAATTTGCCCAAAGAACCTTCGCCGGCAGCCAGTTTTTTAGTAATGGCTTTCACATCGTTGGTAATGGCCAGAATGTTTTTATTATTTTCCTGAGCAGTGTTAATCATATCCTCCGAAGTGAAAGTTTTTTCTACCGATAAAGTGTCACCATCCTGCACTTCAGCAAAATTTTCAGTGCCTCCGTATATCACCAGAATTTTATTCCCGATCAATCCATCGCTGCTAATTTTAACTTTGGCATCTTTCCGGATGTACTTTTTCGCTTTTATGGCTACATTCATATCTACTTCCACCTGTGATTTTCCATAGAAATTGAGACTATTTACAGTTCCGATTTTAACCCCTGAATACCAGATGTTATTTCCGGGTTGCAAACCGCTTATATCATCAAAAATTGAAACCAATTGCATTTTCCGGTTAAATGTTTCGCGAAGGTTACCCACGATAAGAACTCCTGAAAGCAGAAATACCAGGCCAACAATAACAAAAACTCCTACGATTACCGGTCGTCTGTTTGGTGATTCATTCATAATTTATTGTATAAAATTGTAGTTAAAGAAGCCACGCACCTGCTCATTGTCGCTGGCAAAAACATCTTCAAATGTTCCCACTTTTAAAAACTTTCCCTTATGCAACATGGCAATCCGGTTTCCGGTACTTTTTGCACAGGTCAGGTCGTGTGTAATGATGACCGAGCTGGTGTTGTATTGCTGCTGAACTTCGTTGATTAACTCAATAATTTCAGCGCTTGTAATCGGATCTAATCCTGATGTTGGTTCGTCATACAGCATAATTTCAGGCTTAAGAATCAGAGTGCGCGCAATGCCAATCCGTTTGCGTTGTCCACCCGAAAGATCGGATGGCATTTGTTTGATTTTGTTGGCCAAACCGACAGAATCCAAAACTTCGGTAACAGCGCGATCCACCTCGCCTTTAGAAAGATTTTTCACATTCATGGTTAACGGGAATGCAAGGTTTTGGTACACGTTCATGCTGTCGTACAAAGCGCTGTTCTGAAACGAAAAGCCAATCCGTATTCGTAATGCATCCAGTTCCTTACCAACCAGTTGATCGACATGTTTTCCCAAAACGATGACTTCTCCTCTATCCGGTTTTAATAAACCGACTATAATCTTGATCAAAACAGATTTTCCTGAACCTGATTTTCCGAGAACGGCTACATTTTCGCCTTTAAACAGATCAAAGTCAATCCCTTTTAGAACCTCCAAATCGTCGAACGACTTGTACAATCCGGTAATTGAAATGACCTTTTCGTCCTTATTGATACTATGTTGTTTCAAGTTTTCCATCGTTTAATAATATCTGATCCAATTGGCAACCTGTACGATAATGACTTCTTCAATAAATATCAGGAACATAGCAAGCACAACGGCCTGGTTAGCTGCTTTTCCGACGCCACGTGTTCCCTGTGTTGCATTGTAACCTTTGTAAGTTCCAACGATTCCAATTGTGAATCCGTAAACAATCGTTTTTGTTACTGATGTTATAATATCAAGAAAACTGATGGTTTTAAACGCGCTCTGATAAAAGCTGATCATACTGCTTGTTTCTTCGGCATGAACATTCAGATAAGAACCATATAAGGCAACAAAACTGCAATACAAGGCAAGTATTGGAATGGTAATGGTTGTAGCCAAAACACGAGTAACTACCAGATATTTAAACGGATTGATAGCCGAAACTTCCATTGCATCAATCTGCTCGGTAACTTTCATTGAGCCCAGTTCGGCACCAATCCCCGACCCTACTTTTCCTGCACAAATAAGCGCAGTGACCAATGGACCAAGGGCTTTTATTATGGCAATTCCGATTAACGATGGCAGCCACGATGTTGCGCCAAAATCCTCCAGCGATGGGCGCGATTGCTTGGTAAAAACAATACCGACAATGAATCCGGTAAGCGTAATCAGGGGCAACGACTTTAAACCCACTTCGAAACACTGGTTAATTAGCTCCAGCAGGTGGAAAGGCCGTTTAAACGCTTCTTTAAAAAATAGAGTCGTAAACTGATAAGCCTTGTGCACCCCAGTAAAGTAACCATCAAGCGCTTTTGAAAAAATATATTTCTTTGTAGAGATATTTACCATTTATCTTTTAAATATTATCAAGCAAAGGTTAACACAACCGAATTAAAACGTGTTACATAACTTTTTGAATAAGTTACATGATTCACACATTTCAATTACACAAAAAGAAGACCGTCCCTTTTGGGGACGGCCTTGCTTACAATTAACCCTCACTTAAAACCAACCTCAAACTAAACCCTATATCCGATCGACAGGCCAAAGCCTGTATTTTTTGTTGATGACTTATCTGCGGATAATATCTTATATTCAGGATTTATATTAAGCATCCCAAACGCGGTATCCAATTGTAAAAACAAGCCACTTGCCATTTCGTACCCGACAAAAATATTGGCACCAGCATCAAATGCTTTATAATACGGAGTCAATAAGTTATCACCAGTTTCAACAACACTCTTGAATTTAACATCCCGGTTAAGAGTTATAGAGCCGCTTACTGTTTTTACATTGCCACTAATTCCATAACCAACATAAGGACCAAATCCAAGCATAAAAAACCCTTTGCCCAGCGAAGCTTTATAAAGCATATTCAGCGGAACTTCAATATAATTGAGCTGAGTTGTACTTATTATTGAGCCTGATGTGTTCTTTGCTCCTTTGGTTGAATACATTATTCCTGGCTGAAAATAAAACTCAGGGGCAATGGGTATCTGAACATTAATTCCACCATGAAAGCCCAGAAGCATGTCATTTTCAAGTTTATCACCACCCAAATCTTTTCCGTTCAGGTTTTGAAAATTCACACCACCCAGAATGCCAAAAGACATTTTTGCTTTTTCCTGAGCAATTGTGAACGATGCTGATAACACCAGAATTAATGCTATTAATATTAGTCTGTTTTTCATTTTTGTCATTTATATTCTTCATGAATAAATGTGAAATTGTAAATAATTAGTTTGCTGTTTCTTTTGCAGCTTCAGCCTTCATTTTATCATTTGCAGTGATTAAAAACTCGACTCTGCGATTTTGTGAACGGCCATTTTCTGTATTGTTATCGTATTTGGGCATGTTTTCGCCAAATCCTTTTGTTCGTATTCTATTGTTCGAAATACCATTGTTGAATAAATATCCGGAGACTGCACCTGCCCGGGTTTGAGATAAGTTCTGATTATATGATTCAGTGCCTTTGCTGTCTGTATGTCCCTGCACTTCAATATCTGTATCAGGATATACATTCAGAATTTTGACCAGTTTATCCAGGTTTACTTTAGCATCACCCGAAAGATTTGAACTATCAAATGCAAACAAAACGTTACTGCTGAATTCTACGACGATACCCTCGCCTACCCGTTCAACTTTTGCATCAGGAACAGTATTTTTAATTTCAGCAGCCTGTTTGTCCATTTTATGCCCAATCACGGCACCCGTTGCACCTCCAACCGCGGCACCAATAATTGCACCCAAGCCAGTATTTCCGGCAACCTTGCCAATAATTGCGCCCATGGCGCCACCACCTACAGCTCCGATTGCACCGCCTTTTTGAGTTTTATTTAAGGAGGCACAGCTCGAAAACAGCAAAGCAGAACTTAAAACCAAAACCATACTAGTCCTTATTCTTTTCATATTAGGTGCTTTTTATTTTATATGATTTCTGAAATGAAATTTCGTATTCCAACTGGCTCACAAAACTCATTTTTATCAGTGTAAAGATCTGCATACAATAAACTAAAGGAGTTACATAACTTTTGTAAAAATTTACATGATTCACACATTCCATAATAGTGTGAATCATGTAACTATTCATCGCAATTATGTAACAATTTGTGTGTTAGAACTGATCACCTTTGTAATGTGAAAATACATTCACCACTAGAACAAAAAAAATGAATACGAAACAATTGAAAGGAAATTGGGAATTACAGATGGGTAAACTCAAACAAAAATTCGCAATCTTAACCGATGACGATGTATTGCTTCTTGAAGGCAAAAAAGACGAAATACTTGGAAAAATCCAAATTAAGCTTGGAAAATCGAAGGAAGAATTACAAAAGATAATTTCTGAACTTTAATCAAATTTCAAAATAACCCAAAATCAAAAAATATGAAAAAACTACTTTTACTTTCAATAGCTATTGCTTTTACATTTAGTGTAAAGGCTCAAACAATCGACAAAAAATGGGGTTTAGGAGTCGGAATTGGAGGATATGGAACTCTGAATAATGGTGGAATTGGCTTAATGCCTGAATTGTATCTTGGCAGATATATCAGTCCACGACTAGATATCCTCTTAAAAGGAGATATGGGAGTTTTCAATTCGAATCTTGTAAATAAACTTGATTTGTTCAATCCATTCTTGAACCTGAGACTCAAATTAAGCGACGAGAGCAAAAATTTACGTCCTTACCTTTTTGCCGGGCCGGGTTATTTGTGGGACAATTCCACATCTGCTGTTAACTTTGATCTGGGTCTGGGTGCAAAATACTATATGAGTCCGAGCACGGCATTCTATATGGAAGCTGGTTACATACACGGATTGGAATCAACTACCATTAGTGGTGTAACAGGAAGAGAAAGCTTTTGGAAAGCTACCGTTGGTTTAGAATTTGACTTCGGAAAAGCTAAAGATTCTGATATGGATGGTGTTTCGGACAATAAAGACAAATGCCCCGATACTCCAGCCGGAGTTGCAGTTGATGCAAATGGTTGTCCACTGGATACTGATGGCGATGGCGTAGCCGATTACATGGACGATTGCCCAACTATTGCCGGATTAACTTCGTTGAAAGGTTGCCCTGATGCCGACGGTGATGGTGTTGCCGATAAAGACGACAAATGCCCGGACACTCCTAAAGGATGGAAAGTGGATGCCACTGGTTGCCCGCTTGACAAGGATGAAGACGGAGTTGCCGATGCCATAGACAAATGTCCGGATACTCCTGCAGGAATTGATGTTGACAAAAACGGTTGCCCGGTTGATACTGATGGTGACGGTGTGCCTGATTACCTGGACCAATGCCCAACAGTTGCCGGTCCTAAAGAAAATAAAGGTTGCCCGATAATTGAAAAAGCTGCGGAAGTCTCTCCTGAAATGACAATCGAACCGGTTTATTTTGAATATGACAAGTCGAATATTCTTCAGGTCGAAAAAGCAAAAATTGAAAAACTGGTTAAACTATTAAAAGCAAACGATAATTATAGTGTAGACATGACTGGAAATGCTGATAGCAAGGGTACAGAAGAATATAACATGAAACTATCTGAAAGACGAATTGATTCGGTTGTTAAGGCAATCACCTCTTCAGGAGTTAAAGCAGTTCGTATTTCAAAAGAAAAATCACTTGGAGAATCAAATCCTGCTGCAACAAACGATACTGAAGAAGGTCGTGCATTGAACCGCAGAGTTGAATTTGAAGTCATCAAGACAAAATAATCAATCAATTCAGTAAATCATAAAAGTTCATGTCAAATTTTGGCATGGACTTTTTTTTAAGGTCATATCTAGTCTTATCTATTGATTCTTAATTTATTTGTGGCAGAATTACCAGTATTGATCCGGATTGGAAAATCATGCCACGCAGTTCCATCACCTAATTGACCTATGCCATTGTATCCCCAGGCCCATAGCTTTCCCTTTTCGTCAATGGCTAAAGTAAAATTAGAACCGGCTGATACATTTTTAAATTTTGTACCTGATTTAATCTGTATCGGAATGGATCGATCAGAAGTTGTACCATCACCCAACCTTCCGTTTTTATTATACCCCCATGACCAAAGATTACCTGAAGCATCAATAGCTATTGAATGAACGGATCCTGCTGCTACCACCTTAAATCTTGTACCAGACTTCACCAACACCGGTTTTGTTTTAGCTGTTGATGTGCCATTTCCCAATTTTCCATATTCATTACTTCCCCATACCCACAAGTTATCCGATTCATCGATAGCCAAAGTATGAGAATAGTATGTTGAGACGGTCTTAAATTTTGTGCCAGAGTTTATGCGTATTGGGGTTGATTTATCTACGGTAGTCCCATCACCCAATTGTCCCGTCTTATTCATTCCCCAGGCCCACAAATTGCCCGATTCATCAATAGCCATTGCATATGTAGTACATGCCGAAACGTATTTGAACTTTACTCCGGGTTTGATATTTACCGGTAGTGATTGAGTTGAAGTGGTACCATTACCTAACTGCCCGTAACCCCAGGCCCACAGATTGCCCGCTTCATCAATAGCCATACTAACAGAAGATCCCACCGATACCATTTTAAATTTTGTGCCGCTTTTAACCTGCACCGGAAATGATCGATCCTGCTTAGTTCCATCACCCAACTGGCTGTAATAATTAAATCCCCATGCCCATAAATTCCCTGACTCATCAATGGCCATACTGGTGTTATATTTACCAGCACACACGGCTTTAAATTTTGTACCTAACTTTATTTGTGCCGGAATGTTTTTCCCATATTTGGTTCCATCACCTAACTGTCCATAAGAATTAGCGCCCCACGTCCATAAATTTCCTGATTCGTCGATAGCAAGCGTGTGTTCATTTCCAGTTGAAACAATTTTAAATTTAGTATCCGTTTTAATATTCACAGGTAGCGATTTTCCTGAAGTAGTCCCATCAGCAAACTGTCCGTTTTCATTAGTACCCCAACTCCAAAGGTTTTCTGATTCATCAATGGCCATGCTGTGATTATATCCGGCAGAAACCGATCTGAATTTTGTTCCGGATTTGATATTCACCGGAATTGGTCTTTCTGAAGTTGTGCCATCACCTAAATTTCCAAACCCATTATAGCCCCATGTCCATAAATTGCCCGATTCATCAATTGCCATACTATTGGATGATCCTGCCGAAATAGCCTTGAAACTTGTACCTGTTTTAATTTGTACAGGGCGAGATTTATTAAAATCACTTCCATCGCCTAATTGACCGGAAGAATTTCCACCCCACGACCACAAATTTCCTGTTTCGTCAATAGCTAAACTGTGCCCAAATCCGGCTGACACATTTTTAAAAATGGTACCTGATTTAACTTTTACGGGAATGGGCGTATCTGAATTGGAACCATCTCCTAACTGACCATATTTATTGTTTCCCCACGCCCATAGATTCCCTGATTCATCAATAGCCATGCTGTGAGCAGTCCCGGCAGATATGCAATTAAACTTTGTTCCGGATTTAATCTTTACAGGCAACGATTTATCGGATGTAGTTCCATCTCCCAATTGGCCTTTGTTTTTCAATCCCCATGTCCATAAATTCCCAGATACATCAATTGCTAAAGTATGAGAGAAATAAATTGAGACAGTTTTAAATTTTGTACCATACATGATCTGTACTGGTGTGGAGGTATTGTCTTTGATGGATTTGTTACCCAACTGTCCCGAACTATTAGTTCCCCACCCCCAGAGATTTCCGGATTCGTCAATCACCATGCTGTAATCGAATCCTGCCACTGCGATTTTAATTTTTTTTGCAGACATAATTTGCACCGGGGTTAATTTTTCGTCAGTTGATCCGTCACCTAACTGTCCACAATAATTATAGCCCCAAGCCCATAAATTACCTGAATCGTCAATCGCTAAAGTGTGATATGCCCCTGAAGAACTGCTCACTATTTTCTGCGAGTAGAAATTGATAGCATTTGCAACAGTAGTAAGAAAGAAAATGATGAGTAAAAAGAAGAATCTCTTCATGTGGTAATTTGTAAAGCGTGTTTTTCACTAAACGGAAGTTATTGTATGAAAGTACATAAATGAAATATTAAAGTCCTTGCAAATAATTAAAAAGAACCTTTTTCCAATTTACTCCGGAAATTCCGAAACGTGTGAATGATGTAACTCATTCTTCTAATTGTGTAACACAATACGATTAGAATGACCTCACCTTTGACCATAAATTATCAACTTATAACTTTAAATACTACTCATATGAAATGTCTTTTACTCAGTTTTATTTTTACAGTTGCAATGTTAACTTATCCGAATTTAAATTTCGGACAAGCCCCAAATCTGGGAACAGCTGCCAATTTTGTTCTTTTTTCTACCAATGGTGCAGTAAGCAACACAGGAATCTCTCAACTTACCGGTAATGTAGGAACCAATGGTGGTTCAAGCACTGCCTTTGGAAATGTAAATGGCGTGATGCACGATAATGATGGCGCGAGCGCAAAATGTGCTGCCGACTTACTAATTGCATACAACTTTTTAAACAGTGCTATTCCGACTTTTTTCCCGGCACCATTGCTGGGAAATGGCGTTACTCTTAATCCGGGTATTTATAAAGTTTCAGGAGCAGCTACCTTAAATTTAGATCTTACTCTGGATGCAAAAGGTAATGCAAATGCTGTGTTTATTTTTCAGATTCAAGGCTCATTGTCTACAAACGCCTCTTCTGAAATTAAATTAATGAACGGAGCAATGGCTTGCAACGTGTTCTGGAAAGTAGAAGGTTTAGTTAGCATGGCTACTGGAACAAAAATGAAAGGAACCATAATAGCCAATAACGCTGCCATTGTAATGAGTTCAGGAAATACGCTGGAAGGCAGGGCGCTTAGTACTGCCGGAGCCATTACTGTTGACGGAGTACTTGCATATACACCTATTGGTTGCGGAAGTCCTACTCTTACAGGACCAGTCGCTCCCAACCTGGCATCAGCAGCATGCTATGTGTTGTTTTCTTCCAACGGATCGGTTACAAACACCGGAATCACAAAAGTTACCGGAGATGTTGGTACAAATGTCGGAATAACAAGTGGTTATGATCCATTGTTGGTTTCAGGAAAGATTCATCCCATACCCGATGTTTCAACAGCTACATGTGCAGCAGATTTGTTAAAAGTATATACTTATCTGAATACCTTATCACCAGATATTGAGTTGCTGTATCCTGCACAGTTTGGGAATGACTTGGTTCTTACCCCTCATACCTATGTGATGAAGGCTGCCGCAGAACTTACAGGTTCGCTTTACCTTAACGCTCTTGGTAATGCCAATGCTGTATTTGTGATCCAGATCAACGGAGCACTTTCGACCAGCACATATTCAAAAATAATTTTGATGAACGGAGCACAGTCGAAAAATGTGTATTGGAAAATTGAAGGCGCTGTGGGCATAAACAACTATTCCATTTTCAGAGGAACAATTGTTTGTAATAACGGTGCGCTGGGTGCATTAAATACCGGTGTTGAATTGGATGGCCGTGCACTGACAACTTCTGGCTCGCTAACAACAAATGCCATTACAACTACCTTGATCCCCAATTGTAATGCAACCTCAAGTTCTGTCCTAATTAACGGAAACACCCAAAAAGCTGTTAATGTTTATCCAAATCCATTTACAACTTCGGTGAACTTCATGATCAATGATGCTTCGCAAATTAACAACTCCGTATTAATGATTTACAATATTCTAGGCGAAGTGGTAATACTTAAAAACCTCACCAAACAATTAACCAGTCTTGAAACAAGTAAACTTCCTTCAGGAATTTATTTGTACAAAGTTAACCGTAACAACAAAACCATTCAATCAGGGAAACTGATTTCGAAGCAATAATAGATTAAGGAAGCTAAAACCCGCATTATAACTCTTGCGGGAATTGGCAACCTGGTATTTCAACAAGTAATGTGTGAAAGTTGCAACTCTCTATCTGAATTGTGTAACACTTCCCAGTTTGAAAGGCTGCAAATTTGTATTATTAATCATATTCAATTTTTGAATTTAAAAAAAACATTTACAATGAAAAAACTAAGACTTTTGACAACTCTTGCCATAGTATCAGTTATCTTCTTTGCCGGGTGCAAAAAAGATGAGTATAAGGCAACAGTTGGAGTATGCCCTTTAGTAGTATCAACAATCCCCGCAGATAAGGCTATTGATGTACCGCTTAACCAGATTGTTACGGCAACTTTTAATGAAAAGATGAACCCGGAAACAATCACTCAAACTTCGTATACCTTAGAACAAGGGGCAACGAAAAGTGCTTCATTAAAATCGGCAAACGCAGCAGGTCCGGTTGCAGGAACGGTTACTTATAGTGGATTAACAGCTTCTTTCGTACCTGCCAGTCCTCTTGTACCTTTCACTGTCTATACCGGAAGGGTTAAAACTTCAGCAAAGGATTTAATGAACAATTCCTTGCAAACTGATTATGTATGGACTTTCACAACTATACCTCAGGTAGTTTTAACTTCATTACCAATAGCAGGTGGAACAACAACCGGAACAGGTACTTACGCACAAGGTTCAACAGTTACAGTAACTGCAACAGCAGGAACTGGCTATGGATTTACTAACTGGACTGAAAATGGAGTGATCGTTTCTACGAATACAAGCTACCAGTTAACTATGGCTGGAAATAAAGCCTTAGTAGCAAATTTCTCAACCCAACTTACAATTGCACTTTCATCAATTCCAGCCGCAGGTGGAACAACAAACGGAGGAGGTACATTTACTGCAGGTTCTTCTGTAACCGTAACAGCTATTCCTAATTCAGGATACACTTTTGTTAACTGGACCGAAGGTATTGCAATTGTATCAACAAATGCATCATATACTTCACCATTAAATGCAAACAGAACATTAGTTGCCAATTTTGCAATAGGTGGATTCTCATTAAATGTAATTGCAGTGAATGGAACAGCTTTGAAAAATCCACTTTTGGTATCTTATACCAGTGGAGCTAATGTTCAGATTACAGCAACACCAAATACGGGTTATTCTTTCACTGGATGGAGTGGAGACGCAACAGGTTCATTAAATCCGTTGTCAGTTGCCATGAATGCAAATAAGAATATCACTGCAAACTTTGCACTAACGGGTAGTGGATTCACCTTAAGTGTCGTTGCAAACAACGGATCAGTATTGAAAAATCCAAATTTGTTATCGTACACAAGTGGAACTTCAGTAATACTTACAGCAACACCAAATTCAGGATTTAAATTTACTGGATGGAGTGGAGATGGAACAGGTTCAGTAAGTCCATTAACTGTGATCATGAATTCGAATAAAAATATCACAGCTAATTTTATAGCTGACGGATTGCCTCCATTAAGTCCGTTAGCAATCGATCTTGGATGTGCTGAACCTTTTGCAATATTAGCCGGTTCGACTATTGTCAGTACAGGTCCTTCGATTATTACTGGGAAAGTTGGGTTATTCCCCGGAACAGCGTTGGAAGGTTTTCCTCCAGGAGTAATTAATGGAGTAACGGAAATTACCACTCCGATCGCAGGTGACGCAAAACTCTGTTTAACATCTGCTTTTAACGATGGAATGAGTAGATCATTAAATGCTGTTGATTTACCGGGGCAACTGGGTGGTCTTACCTATACACCTGGATTATATTCGAATTCATCAACAAGTGGAATTTCAGGAACCGGAGCGAATGCAATTTTAACTCTGGATGCGCAAGGTGACGCCAATGCAGTATTTATATTCAAAATAGGATCAACATTCACAACAGATTCCGGAACCAGTATTGTTTTGGCAGGTAACGCACAAGCAAAAAACATCTTTTTTGTAGTCGGTACTTCAGCAACTCTAGGAACCAACTCCATTTTCTACGGAAACATTCTAGCTGATCAGGCAATTACGCTGACAACCGGAGCTGTACTTCACGGAAGGGCATTGACACGCATCGCTGCGGTTACTTTGGATGCCAGTTCAATCATAATACCATAAATCTATTAACATATGAAACTCAATTCAAAAATTAAAAAGGAATCGCGCTTAGCGCGGTTCCCTTACAGTCTGGCACTAAAGAGTCTTTTTGCAGGCGCATTAATTTTTACAGGTATGCAAATGCCACTTCAGGCACAGGAAACTCCTGTTGTTAAATATACCATGCCATCCTGGTGGTTTGGCGTAGCCGGTGGTGCAAACTTTAACTTTTACCAAGGTACAACCCAGCAGTTAACTTCAGATTTTATTGTTCCAACAGCATTTCATGATGGCAAGGGCGTAGGATTTTTTGCCCTTCCGCTCCTCGAATTTCACCGTCCTGAATCAAGACTGGGCTTCATGCTACAGGCTGGATACGACAGCAGAAAAGGTAAGTTCGATCAGGTAAAATCTCCATGTAATTGTCCGGAAGATTTAAATACGGATTTGGATTATATTACCGTTGAACCAAGCATACGCATTGCACCATTCAAATCAAATTTCTATATCTATGGTGGACCGCGTCTCGCTTTCAATATGAATAATAATTTCACTTATCAGCAAGGCATTAATCCTGCTTACCCTGAACAAGCTGCTGATCCGGAAGTAAATGGAGTATTCAGCAACACAAATAAATCGTTGATTTCGATGCAGGTTGGAGCCGGATACGATATTTCGCTATCGGCAGATACTAAACAGACAAAAGTTATACTTTCTCCATTTATTGCTTATCATCCTTATTTTGGTCAAAATCCCCGTTCAACCGAATCGTGGAACATGACAACTGTAAGAGCAGGTATCGCACTTAAATTTGGCCGAGGTCATAAAGTTTCAGCTCCTGAAGAAGTAATTGTTCCAGTAGCAGTTGTTGTTGCACCTGAAGTTACTTTCACGGCTAACTCACCAAAGAATATTCAGACCGAACGCGCAGTTATTGAAGTATTTCCACTTCGTAACTATGTATATTTCGATTTGGGATCAACTGAAATTCCAAACCGTTATGTAAGACTTCGGAAAGATCAGGTGAAGGATTTCAGGGAAGATCAGGTTGAATTAACCACTCCGAATAATCTGTCAGGCAGTCCAAAACGACAAATGATCGTCTATTATAATGTATTAAATATCCTTGGCGATCGAATGGTAAAAAATCCAACAACAACCATTACATTGGTTGGGTCGTCAGAAAAAGGTCCA
>Ga0302288_1001764_pt1 | contig 13478 bp, 13 predicted proteins | sample III_Fen_N1_1_FD_194549 | JGI IMG/M metagenome (GOLD analysis project Ga0302288, IMG submission 194549) | Peat permafrost microbial communities from Stordalen Mire near Abisko, Sweden - III_Fen_N1_1 | ecosystem: Environmental > Terrestrial > Soil > Wetlands > Permafrost | place: Sweden: Abisko...
CCATCGACAGTTTCTTGACATAAATTCAAATTTTCCAAAAACTCTACAACGCGAACGCTTTGCAAATTGTGATGAAATCCGCCCGGCATCAATTCGTTCAAAACACTTTCTCCACAATGACCGAAAGGCGTATGTCCCAAATCGTGTCCAAGTGCAATTGCCTCAACCAAATCTTCGTTTAAATCTAACGCACGGGCGATGGTACGACCGATTTGAGAAACTTCAAGTGTGTGCGTCAACCTAGTTCTGAAATGGTCGTCAAACGGCGACAAAAACACCTGCGTTTTATGTTTCAGACGTCTAAAAGCCTTTGAATGTAAAATTCTATCTCGGTCGCGCTGAAAATTTGTGCGGAGAGGACATTCAACTTCTGGCGTTTTACGACCTATGGAAAACTTGCTTTTTGTCGCAAATTCACTCAAGTTATCGATTTCTCGCTGTTCAAGTTTATTCTTAATAGTATTTTCTAAATTTGTTGTCATAATTACTTATTTTTTGTCGGTTTATCTGCGAATTCTTTATTGATTTTATTATCTCTATAAAGATAATAAGCAAACATTCCCGCAATCGAAATAGCTACAAAAAGTTGAACCATAGCTTGTGGATCCATTTTATTCCTCCTCTTTATTTAACTGTTTTAAGATTTTGAAAAGCTCTATCTCCCTTATTAAATAAGCGTTTATGAAAATCATGGCCATCAATAATCCCAAAACAATCAGGACTATTTTCATATGACTATAACCCGTAGTTGCAATAGTTATTGCACCGCCGCCAGTAATAAAAATACCGCCCCATATATGAGACATCTCATTTTTTATTATACCAATCTTTTCTGATAAATAATTTTCATTCATAAGTGCATTCTAGCACATTTTTAAATTCAGGGCAATAAATGTTTTTGTTTTGTGTATAATTACAGTATGACGTTGGGTTAGAAAACCCGACCTACGGAGGAATTATGAAAGAATTATTTAACGATTATGTACAATCACTTGAAACTTATATTATGTTTCAAATAGGCGAAGAAGTGGCAAAATTAAAACCTGAATTGGAAGCAAAAGGCAGACCGCCAATTTCTTTATCGATGGGTGCACCGGTGAAAAACCCGCCACAATTTGTTATTGATAAATTAAAAAAAGCCTTGGACATTGAAGGAATCCACTGTTATTCAAACCCTAAAGGCGAGGCGTTTTATTTGGAAGCTATCGCTAAAAGGATGAAAACACGTTTTGATATTGACTTGGACCCTAAAAAAGAAATTTTCTCGCTTATTGGTTCAAAAGAAGGTATCGCAAATTTTATAAGAGAAATAATCAACCCAAAAACAAATGAATTCGAACGCGACATCATACTTATTCCAGATCCAGGTTATGCCTCTTACAAAGAAATGATAAAAGTTTCAGGCGGAGTTGGATATTCAATACCATTAACGTTTGAGAACAATTTTATGCCTGACTTGGAAGAAGTTTTGACACAACTAAAACAAGATGGCTACGATGACAAAAAAGTCAAAGCGGTAGTTGTAAATTATCCGAACAATCCACTCGGAGCGACGGCGACTTTTGAATACTTTGAAAAAGTTGTAGAATTTGCAAAAAAACACAAGATTTTGTTAATCTCCGATGCCGCTTATACCGATATGTATTTTGACGAAAACAACAAACCGCCGAGCATTTTGCAAATCAAGGGCGCAAAAGATGTTGCGGTAGAATTCTTTAGTTTCTCAAAACCCTACGCAATGACAGGGTGGAGATTAGGCTGGGTTTGCGGGAACGCAGAAGCTATTTCCATGTTCGGCAAGTTAAAATCGACAATCGATACTGGAATTTTCAAAGCGCTTCAAAAAGCAGCATCTGAAGTTATTAACTCCAAAGAAGGCGACGAATACATCGCTGAAGCGAACCGCGGTTTCAAGAAAAAACAAGACATCGCAGTCAAAGGGTTAAAAGAACTTGGCTGGGATATGGATAATTTGAACGTACCGGATGCAACGTTTTACCTATGGTTGCCAATCCCTCCTCGATATAAAACATCAAAAGAGTTCACCGATGATTTGTTGAAAACGTCTGGAATTGTGGTTGTACCGGGTAATGGTTTTGGAGACTACGGTGAAGGTTTTTTCAGAATTTCAATCGTGTGCAGCGACGAAAACTTACAAAAAGTTATCGATAGAATGAAATCCGACGAGTTTTATTTCAACGGTTAATTTAAACGAAATAAGATTTGCACCTAATCTTAAAATTGCGCGCAAATCCCCTCGCCCCTTGCGGGAGAGGGTTAGGGTGAGGGGTAAATAACAAACAGGGGGCAAAAATGACACAAGAAGAACGAAGAGATGCATTCTTGCAGGAATTACAGCCTTTAATGCTAAAATACGGAATTGTGGGAATCCATCCCAGCGTAGAAGGCGCATATTTGGGCTTTTCCAGAGTTAATGCAAACGACCAGCTTATGCTAGGTGCTTTTCAGTGCAATTCCATAAACTGGGATATGATTGACAATATCACATTTAAGCAGACTTTTTAAAAATATAATTAGCGTTTGAGCCCTAAAATAGTGAATGTTGGCGTATTTTTGATTTTTCCGCCGTTATATTCATTGTAAAACGAAACGTTCCCCGAGCACACCGGAATTTGGATTTCTTCGCATGCGTTTTTTATCGCTAAAATAGTTTCCCTGAATTCAAACATTGTAGGCGCAATTTCCGGGTTTGCAAAATTCAGGCAATTAGTAAGCCCGATTGGTTTATAACCGAGTTCTTTAAGGGCTTTTGACGCAGTCAAAAGCCCTTCTTTTAAGGACTCAAAAGGCTCATTCTCAATAACCACTGAAAAAGTATAAACGCCCAAGTAACAATTTTCCTCATAAATCCAAAGCGAGTTGAATTGAGGGTTTTCACAAGGTTGAAATTGCGTTCTGCCACCAACCGTGTGGTCATATTGTTCATAAATATGTGAAGAGTGAAGGGTGAAGGGTGAAGAGGAGCCTCCCGTTTCCCGTTTCCCGTTTCCCGTTTCCTCTTTCATGTTTCCTATCCCCCCGCGAAAATCCAAATCAACCTTCGGCGGTGTCACAAGCAATTCCGTAGGTAAATCTGCCAAAACCTTTTCACCATTTTTAATAACATATTTTTTATTCTCAATAGTTTCACCAATTACAGAATAAGCAAGCGCAAATTTTTTCAAGATTTGAGCGATTTCAAAAATCTTATCTTCCTCAACCACAAAAAGCATCCGTTCCTGGGTTTCAGAAAGCATTATTTCGAAATCTTCAATTGAATTATCGCCAATGTGGATTTTTGACAAATCGATTTTCACCCCGCAATCACTCTTGAAGGCAACTTCGGAGGTAGATGACAAAATCCCTGCTGCGCCGCAGTCTTGACAGGACACAACAAGTTTTTTAGAAAAAATATCCAAACACGCTTCAATCAATTTCTTTTTCATGAACGGATTGGCTATTTGGATTGAAAGTTTATCTTCATTAGGGTCGTCAGAAAGCTTTTTCGATGCGAACGCAGCACCGCCCATTCCGTCTCGCATTGTATTAGAGCCTACCAGCATCAACTTCATACCACTTTTTGCGGTACTTGATGTCAATATATCGGATTTCCTAGCAATGCCTATTGCCGTAACGTTGACTAGCGGATTTTGGGTGTAACATTCATCCAAAATCACCTCAGTAGAAATTGTCGGTACGCCAATTGAGTTACCGTAATTTGAAATGCCTGAAACAACGCCTTTTATAATCCTTTTATCCGAACCGAACTTCAACGAATTACACAAGGCAATCGGGCGAGCGTTCATCGCCAAAACATCGCGAATGATGCCGCCAATCCCAGTTGCAGCACCGTTAAACGGCTCGACCGCACAGGGATGGTTGTGCGATTCCATCTTGAAAAGTATTGCGTGGTCACCGATTTCGACCCCGCCCGCGTTTTCTTCATAGAAAATAGCCTTGTTCGGTCCGACTTCTCTGGGCAAAAGCTTCAAAAGCTCTTTGGAATGTTTATAAGAACAGTGTTCAGAATAAGTCGCGCTGAACAGGTGTAGCTCAAAATCGCTCGGCTCTCTTTTAAGTGTCGATTTTATATGTTCGTATTCGTTTTCTGTTAGTTTGAATTTTTTAAATTTCATTTTAACCTTTTGTATTACCCCTCACCCTAGCCCTCTCCCGCAAGGGGCGAGGGGATAGCGCGAAGCCCCCAGTTGTATTAAATCTGACTTTTAATAAAATCAAAAACCTTTCTACCGTCGGTAAGTCCCAATTCTTCAAAGACCGCTCGCTCAGGATGCGGCATCATGCCCATGATTTTATTTTTTCGGTCGTAGAGTCCCGCAACCGACAAATCCGAGCCGTTTTCGTTGTTTTTATAGGTCATTAAAATTTGACTTTCATCAAGATTGTCGCAGATGTAATTTCCTTGATGATGTGCAATTGGAAGCGAAATCTGCTCGCCGAGAAAACTCAAATCAGTAACTTTTGATATAAAATTAATATTTTGATTATCAGTCAGTGCCCCAGAAAGCAATTTTGCTTCGCAGAGAATTTGGAATCCATTGCAAATACCCACAATCATAGATTTTCCAACTGGCAAAGACTTTACCGCAGGTGACAATTTTGCAATCCGCCCTGACGAGATATGGTCGCCGTAAGAAAAACCGCCAGGAATGAAAATCAAATCATAAGGCTTGGTAATTTTGTCATCCTGCCAGATATATTCAGTATCCCAGCCAAAAAATTCACAAGCACGCTTTGTGTCTTGCTCGCAATTCGTCCCCAAAAATACGACTATTCCAACTTTTAATTTATTCGCCATAAGATAATTTTAGCATGAGTGGAGAAAAATTTAAAACTAAACTTGGCTCTTAGAAAATTCTTTCATGAATTTTTCAACAGACTTGTGGGCTTTTTTCATCGCACCAATTAGAGGTTTTTTGTCGAACGCAATTTTTTTTGTCACAAGGTCTATGGCAAAATTGTATTTTTTAGATGCGACATTAAGATATTGGGAATTCTGACCGCTTATATGTACTTGAGTGCCGTTGATAATCGGAGTTTGATATTGACCATGAGTCCAAAGACTTGTAGCTTTACCTGTTTTCACGTCCTCAATTAAGGGCATCAATACACTGACAACATCCTGCGATGTTTTTCTTGGTGTGAAAATTTTATTAATTACTTTCATCTTTTCTCCATTCAAAAATTGGTTATTATTATCATTATAATAACACTTAAATAAATATTTTTATAAGTTAAAAAGCAATTGTTACAAAATGGTTAAATTTCTTCCAAACACCTGATTTCATAGGTTTCGATGACATCGTTAGACAAAATATCCTGCGCAATAACTTCCATAGTATGCAATGCTTCGACTTCGTTATTTGCACTGAATTCGAAATAATAAACATTTCCGACTTTGCAAGAGAGATTTTCGACAGGCATAAAGCTTTTTATGGCATGCTCAAGAGTCAGACCTTTAATATCTTTGATAGTCGGCTTCATTTTTACAATAACTTTTGCTTTAAATTTTTTCATAAGACAATTTTAACACGAGACAAGTAAAAAGTAACTGGTCAGACTGGAGAAAGTTTCGTTTATATATTTGGCTTACTGCACAACAAGTGATTGCAACTCAATATAAAAAACCCCATTCGTTAAAACTCGTTAAAAAATAGTTAACAATTCCCAAAAAAAGAAATTTTTGTATTATCATATTAGTATGCAATACAAAGATTATTATCAAATTTTGGGTGTAAAAAGGGGTGCAACTGCGGCAGAGATTAAAGCAGCCTACCGTAAACTTGCGCGCCAACTTCATCCTGATGTGAATAAAACAAAAGAAGCAGAGCAAAAGTTCAAAGAACTCAACGAAGCTTACGAAGTTTTGTCCGACAAAACCAAACGCCAACGCTATGACAGCCTAGGCGCAAACTGGCAAGGCGGCTCTGACTTCACCCCACCTCCTGGATATGAAAATTTCAACTTCGGACAAGGTGCAAAACAGCAAAGCCAAAGTTTCGGATTCGACGACATGGGTGGATTTTCAGACTTTTTCAGTTCGCTTTTTGGCGATATGGCATCCAGTCAAGCAAAACAATCCGCTTCTCAAGGAAGAGCAAAAAACATGTACGGCGACTTTAATTTTGGTCAAGGAACAAAATCGGCACCTAAAAAAGCAGAAGCAAAGACCAGCGAGTTAGACATAACCCAAAACCTAACAATCACAGCAAAAGATTTATTTAACAAAAAACCTATTTTAGTTCGGTTCAAAGTTTTAGATAAATGCCCGAATTGCCCCCCTCGCGGTGGATTTTGCTCAAATTGCGGCGGAACCGGAATAGTCTCCGAGCAAAAATCGGTTAACGTTAAACTTCCAGCCGAAGTCAGCGACGGACAAAAAATCCGTTTAAAAGGCGAAGGCAAATCCGATGCCCGCGGGCAAAAAGGGGACTTATACCTGAAATTAACAATAAAAGACCCTGACTATCTAGTTGACGGAATTAATTTGACGAAAGATGTTGAAATCAGCCCCGCACAGGCTGTTTTGGGTTGCAAAAAAGATATTCAAACACTACACGGCACAATCGGAATAAAAATACCGGCAGGAACTTCATCCGGACAGGTTTTGCGTTTAAAAGAATTAGGGCTTCCTGCAAAAGCGGGAAAATACGGCGACCTAAATGCCAAAATAAAAATCATCATTCCGAAAAAATTGTCCGACAAACAAGTTGACTTATACAAAAAATTGGCTGATTTGGAAAAATAACGCCTCCCCACATATTCCAGATTGCCTGACGGATTCAACAAGTAAGTGGAACGGGAGACTCTAAATAAGACTCCAACGGAGTTTTAAACTTTAAGAAAGTTATCACTACTTTTTTTAACACACGTCGTTGCGAGCCGTTAGTTTTGCGGCACAATAAAAGAGAGGGTGCGAAGCAATCTATCCCGAATGCGCCAGTTCAATAGATTGCTTCGAAATGTTTAACCAACGACCGCATCCAATTCCAATGTCTCGCAACGACGTGGGTTGCGGGGCTTGGAGGAGATTGCTTCGCTCGTTCTATTTTACAGTGCCGCATGGATTTTTGGCTCGCAACGACGTAAAGTGTAAAAGGGGCGCCATTCACCATTCACCATTTACTATTTACTATTTACTAATTATAAATTTTGTTTATAAACTTTTTTGCTGTTCTTTTGAATGTTAGGAGTATCGATTTCGAATACGTGGATTCTTCCAGGTCCTAAGTCGACTCTAACTTCGCCGTTAGCCGCTTGTAAAACGCTTTCTTTACCGTAAGATGGTAGCAAGTTAGTTAAGATTTGGCTTTGTTTCAATGTTGGAACTTTTACTGTACAAGCGACGTTTCTGTCGATGTTTTTGTTAGCTACAACAAGAAGAGTTTTGCCGTTAAAATGTCTTGCGTATGCGATGACTTGGTCGTTTTTGTCGTCGACTTTGTCCAATTCGATGAATGAACCTTTACCGATAACATCAACGTATTTATCTCTCATTGCGAAAGATTTTGCCATGAATTGACCGATTTCAGGATTTTTTCCTCCAGGCTTACGAGACAAGTTAAAGATATCTAATTTTCCGTAATGTACTGTCATTTCGTGGTTGTCAGTCATTGTTTTTTCAGAATATTGGTATGCATAAGGACGGACATAATCATCACCGGATTGGAAACCGTCAACGATGTATGGGTTCAACATAGGTAATGTAGCTTGCAAGCCTGTAGTCAAGTTGCAATAATCAACTCCGCCGTGGAACATTGGAGAAACGTCATCGTGTGTCGCGAACGAACCGATTAATGATTTGCCTTTTTCTAAGCTATAAGACATTTCTAAGTTTTGTTTAACAAAATCCATTACGTCTTTTGCCTTTGTCCACTCATGGAAAATGTGATATTGACCATAATATGAATCAAATCCAGCTTTCAAAGAATCTTCAGGTCTGTCGAAAGGCATATTAGCCTGAGGAGAAGCATCTTCGTATGTATAAGTTTCAGCAAGCCAAGCAAACTGAGGATCTTTTGAGTGAGAATAAGGAATTAATTCGTTCCAAAATTCAACAGGTTTTGCTCTTGCAACGTCAGAACGGATTCCGTCAACGCCAAGTTCAATGCACATATCAATGTATTTTTTGTGAAGTTCAAGCAATTTAGGGTTAAGCGTTCTTTTGCTTTCATCCGCCCATGGTTGGAACATTCTGATATCGTTCCATCCTTGAGGTGTTTTCGCTAATCCGTCACGTTCTTTAGCCATCAAGTCCGGCTCTTTTTCGAACAAGTCATAAGAAGAGCAACTTGGCAAATCAAGCATAACCTTGATTCCGCGCTTGTGACATTCGTCGTTGAATTTTTTGAACCCTGCTTTTCCGCCGATAAGAGGATCAATTTCAAGTAAGTCAAGCGGTGAGTAGAGTGAACCGGCCGTTCCCATAGCTTTTTTCTTGCCCGGTTGGTGAACAGGAAGTACGTGTAAAGTATTGAAACCTTGAGCTTTTACTTCGTCAAGTCTTTCGATTGCATTTTCAAAAGTTCCGCACTGTTCGTTGCCGTCAATTTTTGAATCCCCATTTGTATCTTTTGCGTTGAAGATTCTAGGAACAATCGCCAAGATTTTAGCTTGGTTGTTTTTGAACATGTCTCTTAAGTCGTTTTTGTAATCAATATTTACAGCGTTTTTTGCTTGAACAGGTTTAATCATCGCAGAATTGATGTTGGCTTGATTGTTCAAATAAGCAGAAATCAAATTTGAGTTGCTAACAGTCGTTGCAGTTGGGGCAGATTGAAGTTTCGGTGCTTCTGTTGCAACTGCTGGTGTTGGCTTGATAGATTGTGAGTAAAGAGAGATTAAACTTGTCATTTTTTCTGTCCTTCTTGAACTTTTTTAGGGTTTGTCATTCTTCCAAAGAAGAATTGAGCTGCCACCGTTACTGCGACTAGACCGATTCCAAATCCTGCGAACATTTTTAACCATTTTTTAGAATTGTTTAATTGATTTGCCGCTTTAGATACGACTTCATGTATTGCTGAAGCTACCGTATTATATTTTTCGGCATCTGTTGCTTCTTTACCAACTATTTTTGCTTCGTCTGTTAAATCAACAACAATATGATTTAGTTTTGCGAAATAGTCAGCGCCACCTTCTTTGACATAAACATTTTCTCTGTATTTTTGTACCAAGTCCAAAATACCATGTTTTTTAAGTATTGCTACAGTATCTGGATGCATTGATGCCCGATAAGAGGCTTTCATGCCTTTTTGATAGAATGTATAATCATTAGGAATATCAACGCCTTTTACTATTTTACCAGGTGCGAATTTTGCATCGCGAATTGTTCCATCTGCACGTTTTGCGCCTACAACTCTGCCTTTGTCTATTATCAAAGTGCCGGTTTCATTGGCAGGATGGTTGTTTCTGAATGGAGTACAGCCTTTGGTTGCATGATCGGAAGGGGTCCAGAATGTCATTTGGACTATAGATTCCACAAGTTCTTCTTGGACTTCTAGTAGTGCCGGTTTTGTGCCCCATTCTACTTCAGAATTTTTCCAGTGAATAAAGTTTCCATCTTTATCTAGCTCTGAATAAGGTGTCGTCGTGATAACATCTCCCAAATTGCCTGAAGAAATTCTTCTGAAAACGTCGACATCTTGGAACATTCTTAAGAAAGTATTGACACCCTCAAGTCTTTCTTTTAGGTATGTTTCAGCTAGTCTTTTATCTGAGCCTATGCCCCCGAGGCTCTCAGCAGTAAGGTGGTCGGCAAGGTTGTTCAAACCGGTAGCTCTTAACTTTTCAATGAATCCTTTATTATATGTAGCATCTAGTATTTTTTGATTTTTTTCAATAAGTTCGTCGATTTTGACTTTCTCAACAAAGGATTTATATGCCTTAGCGTTTGAGTCCATAAATGTTTTATAAGCTTCATCGGAAGATGTAATGGCTTCGAGTTTAGCTCTTACAACACCTTTAGCGATATCGCCACCATGCTTAAGTAGTTCAAGTTCTTTTTTGGTGAATTTGAAGTTTTCAATTGTTTTTGATGTCATTTCTTTCCAAGCGTTACCGAAAATCATTTCAGGCGCATCGCCAACGATGGCACGGCTCCAAGATTGGTGAACCGCAGTTTTTGCTCCAAATGGGTGTAATAATTCTTCGATAGAATGAAGGGCTGTTTTTTCAGCTTCTGTAAACATACGAGCAGGACTTGCTTTGAATATTCCGTCGATTTCGCTTAATGTACAACTAGCCAAACGATCCCTGCACATTGCACTGAAGTTTTCTCTTTGTTTTATTATATTTTTTTCTAAATCACCGGATTTCAATGCCGCTGCTTTTGCTGCAACTTCTTCGACACCTTTATATATTTCTTCTCTAACACTACTGCCTTCAATTGTTTCTTTTTTAAGAACGCCTCCGTTTAGAGCTTTTTCTCTTGTTAAATCTTTAAGCTCTTCCGCGATAGCACGCATTTGCGCGCCTGTGAAAACATCTTTTCCTATAACTTTTCGTTCAGGGAACTTATGGCTTAAATGTTCGTTTTTAGTCATATCTTGTGAAAAGAATGCAATCAATTCTTCTTTAGTCAATACGCCTTTTTTAAGACCTTCTTTATAAATATCGGCAATTGTTCCTTCGCTGAAACTATTATCGATATTTTCATTAATGTTATTGATAATGGTATCGAGAGTCTTATCGTTAATTAAGCCATCACTACTCAATAAGATTTTTTCCAAATCTTTAGCAAGATGTTCTCTTGAGATAGAACCCATGTTTGGAGAAATGGTTTTAGAAATTTCACGAATTATTGTCTCATCCAATGGTTTACCTTTGTTTGATTCATAAATTTTTTCAAATGCTTGTTTATCGGCTTTGAATTCTTGTTTTTGTTTTTCAACAAACTCATTCGTGCCGTTCGGTTGGTCCAAACCTTCTACCATTTTATCAACTTTGGCTCTATTCCACTCATTTTGTTTTTTCAAAACGATTTTTTCTGTTAGGTTGCAAAGCAATGCAGCCATAACCGGAGTTGCGAACCCAGCCGTAAGCATCCACATTGTATTGTTCTGAAGCGCAATTTTCTTCATTTTGTCTTGGATGAATTCTCTGCGGTTAGGAATGTTTTTAGGTACATTTAATCTGTTGCCGATTTTGTTTATTTGCTTGTCTGTATATAAATCCCAAGGAATAAATTGAGGATCTTGATAGAAATCCTTCTTGCGACCATTAGCATCAACGTATTTTTGTTGAATGTTGAATCCATGGATAAGTCTTGCAGGAGCTTGCAAAGCGATTTTAGGCCATAAAGCCATTGATGCAAAGAAGGTGCCGAAACCTACAACTTCCATCCACTTAGTCGAAGGAGTTGGTCTTTTTGTGAACAAATAAGCAGCTACAGCCAATCCGCCGGCCTTCATTCCCAAATCGTTTATTTTACCCAGTTGGTGGTCGTTTGAATCACCTTTTAACCCGCAACGTAAAGACTTCACATCATACATAATATCTTTAGCCATGACCGCAGGTGCATCAAGAAAAGTATCGTTTACAAGATGTCCTTTTGCTTGAATAGGTTTAATGGTTTTACCCTTCAACGGTCCGACTGCATCCGTACCAAAAGATGTATTAGGCGCAACAGAGGACGTAGCCATCTTTGACCGGTCCACTTTTATGTAATTGTTAATTAAATTTGTGCTCACGACTAACTTACTACATACTTTCTTGTCTTGTCTACTACGTCAGTTGATTTCAACTGAGATGGTTTTTTTGAACTTGAGATTATTTTTAAATCCCCTAAAATTGTTGCAAGGACAGCGATTCCGATGAAAGTTTTTCCCGCCCATTTATTTAGTCCCTTGGCGCCTTTGCCCCCTGTATAAAGTTCTTTTGCGCTTTCGACGAAGCTTTTACCGAATGTCTTCAATGATTTTTTGAATTCTGGTACTTTCCAAAACTTCATTGTTGCTACTTTGAAAAAGTTTTCCCAAGGTTCTTGTACCGCTAAACCGACTCCAAGTCCTGCCCATAAATAAGGAACAAGATTTTGTACTGCGTTTGCTTTGGTTACAATTTCTTTTATTCTTGGCTTTACTTCTTGATCTGAATCTTTAAGATTTTCGCCCAACCCTAGTTTTTTTGCGACTTTATCATAATAACCGTTTATTTTTTCGCCTTTGGTTGCATCGCCGTATAATAAGTCCCAACGAGGGAATTCTGTGCTTTCAAAGACTTTGTGATATTCAATGCTTGTAATGTCTGTATCGTTTTTATCTTCCGGTAATTCATATATCACTCTCGCATAAGGAGTGTCTACGTCAACGCCTGTTGCAAATTTTACCGGTTTTGTTATTAATGATTTTGATAATTCTTTAGCGAAACCGTAGAAAAGGACTCCCAAAGCCATCTTCTTGCCTACGATGGAAGCTTTGCTTTTTGAAAAAGAATCTAAATATTTGTTTGCTGAGTTGAATACACTCATCAACATTAGGCTGCCTGCGAGGTACGGAACTGTTCCCATTGTCAAAAATTCGTAAAAGTTGGAGTTTTTATTGCCCGTTAATCCCTTTGCAGGGTAAAGAGTCATTGCATTGGTGAATTTGTCATAAGAAATTCTAGCGCCAGTTGCCATGTCATTTTTGAGTAAAGTATCTTTGTCATACTTTAAACTTTTTTCAGCATTTTGGGTAAACGACCCCCCTTTTTTGCTGTTTTCGACCCTATTATTTACAGAAACAATCATTAGAACTCCATACACATGTCCTTATAATTATTAAACACCCCTGAACTTAATATTTTGCTATATTTGGACAAGATGTTTACATTTATTTACAATGCAACTTAACCGATATTAACCGGTATGGCTTTTCCAATCAAACTTGAGAACTTGACTCAATCGGAGAATTAATACACCCATACAAATTATTAAGCTTACTAGCCCAACCTATTGGCATTCCGGTAATTGTATCATTATTTATGTAAGAAGAAGTTAAACTACTTAATTTTTCCAAATTTTTATCATCAGTATTGTCTATCAAGTCAGAGCCTTTTTCATTCGGTAATTGCAATTGGAAACGATAATAACAATCAGGTTTAATAATTTGTTTCAATTGATATTCAACCGTATTACCATTTGCATCAAAAAATGAGGATATCAATGGGCCTTTTATCCAATCAATTGGAGTCCAATGCTTCATTTCATTATAACAATAAGAATTAGTTGCCGTACCCGTTCCAAGTGAAACGACAATTATTTTTTTAGAATCAGGATCAATTCCTTCTCTTTTTAATAATTTTAGTACTTCAACATACGCGCACATGGCAGGATTATTAGCGGCTACACCACCGTCAATAAAAGTTCCTTGGTTTTGTATATATAAGACCACTGCACGTCTAGTTTGTGGTATAATGCAGTCATAGCATAACTTTGGAGGCAAATATGACTACATTTTTCATGTTGGGAGCTCAAGAAA
>Ga0302288_1001767_pt1 | contig 13474 bp, 13 predicted proteins | sample III_Fen_N1_1_FD_194549 | JGI IMG/M metagenome (GOLD analysis project Ga0302288, IMG submission 194549) | Peat permafrost microbial communities from Stordalen Mire near Abisko, Sweden - III_Fen_N1_1 | ecosystem: Environmental > Terrestrial > Soil > Wetlands > Permafrost | place: Sweden: Abisko...
ATTGAACCGCAATCCGTATTTAATAGTCAGTTTTTCACTGATTTTCTGTTCGTTCGAAATGTAAATACCGTGTTCAAGTGCATAATTCTTTGCTACGGTAGTTCCCAGATGGCTCGTTCCTCCATCAATATAGGCATCGCAAGGATCGAAATTATGAAATGTAGAAGAGAATCCGAACCTAATTTCATTTTGTGGATTCGGAAAGTAATTGAAATCAAGTTTAAGCGTGTAATCCAACATATTAGAATTCCAGACATAGTTAGATCCTCCTTGTTTCATTTTCAACGAATAATCGTATTTCGCAACAATTGCGGATAGATTTGAAAAGATTTTACTGGATATCTGATGATTCCAACGCAAGGTACCTGTAAGATTCCCGAATCCGACATCTGAACTCCCTTTTTGTCCAAATTTGTCACGTCCGGAGTACGCTGAGAGGTACAACCGATTCCGGTCATTGAACTGATGATTGACTTTTAAGTTGAGATCATAGAAATATAGTTTGCTCTTTTTCAAACCGGAATCTGACATCATAGGGAAAAATACATCCGCATAGGTCCGTCTCCCCGCGATAAGGAAGGATGTCTTTTCATTGCCGATCGGTCCCTCAAGTGTCAGTCGGCTTGATATTAAACCAATGCCCCCAGTAGCTGCAAATTTCTTATTGTTACCTTCTTTCATCCTGACATCGAGAACTGATGAGAGTCTTCCCCCGTAATTTGCCGGAATATCCCCCTTGTAGAGTTTCACATCGCGGACAGCATCATTGTTGAAAACTGAAAAGAATCCCATCATATGGGAAGCGTTGTAGACTGTAGCTTCGTCGAGCAGGATTAGGTTTTGATCATTTCCGCCGCCTCTGACACTAAACCCGGACGTTCCCTCAGAAGTTGATTGCACACCTGGCATCATCTGAATTACCTTAAGGACATCAACTTCGCCCATCAGTGCCGGAACTTTCTTAATGGTTTTCATTTCCAGTTTCGAAATGCTCATCTCTGCTTTTTTCACATTCGCTTCCGGTCGTTCCGCAGTGACCACAACTTCTTCGATTTTGCTTTCTTCCGGAATGAGCTCGATATTTATAGTGATGTCTTTGTTGAGGTTGATGGTTTTTTGAATGGTTTGATATCCCATGTACCTGAACTCAAGAATATAATTGGACGATTTCAGACTAAGTGAGTAAAATCCATATTGATTTGCTGCCGTGCCACTACTTAACTCTTTGACGGATATTGTTGCACCGATGAGTGCCTCACCACTTTCTGCGTCTTTTACGTATCCGCTGATTGTCATTAATCCTGCCGGACGATCGTCTATTGCCCACACTGGTATCGCAAGGATTAAAAAGCAAAGACTTGTAATGAATAATTTCGTTTTGATAATCATCTTGTTGACTAATTGTTGATTTATTGTTGATATGAAGGTTTCCAATTTATTTGAGCAAAATTAAGCATTGTTACTTTGACCGGCGGATTAAAATCGACGAATGAATTATATGGATTGGTTAATTGATGAATATAAAACATTAATATCGAATTCTAAGATCTTAAAATAGTAAAGACACTATTAAATACAAAAGGTTGTAATTAGCCCGATTATTTAATTGAGAAATTTGGGGGAAGATGATTAAATGGAATAGTTAGGCAATCTAACTATCTGTCAGATTGTATATTTTAAATGTGCCGCTTACTTTTTTAATTTCAGGAGGACTGAAATAAGGATAAAACTAATAATGGCAGCTGCGATGCCATAAATATTGAAAGCCAAAATAAGTACAACTGAAATAACTAAAAATGTAAACCTCACCTTATTATCTGCCCACGAAAGGTTTTTCAATTTCAAAGAAAACATGGGTAGTTCGGAAACCAAAAGCAGCGACATTGATATTGTAATCAGTAGTAAAACAACTGGTTGTAAGATGAATGCGTCAAGCACATCAAATTTTCCGTGTTCCGTAATTAACGCTAATGCGGCTATTAACAGTGCATTGGCTGGTGTTGGTAAACCGATAAAAGACTCAGTCTGTCGTGTATCGATGTTAAATTTGGCCAGACGAAGAGCAGAAAACACTGGAATCAGCAAAGATGATGATATACAGGCGAATTCCCACATCGATAAACTTGCAAAGCTTTCAGCGCGAACATTCAGCCCAAACAAGGCATATTCCATCATGACCATCATGAGTGCACCAGGTGCGAGACCAAATGAGATCATATCTGCGAGTGAGTCAAGTTCTTTTCCCATCGGAGAATAGGCTTTGAGCAAACGTGCAGCCATGCCATCGAAAAAGTCGAAGATTGTAGCGGCGATAATTAAAATCACCGAAATGGTAAGTAAACCCTTAATTGCGAAAAGCACGGCAAGACTCCCCGATACGACGTTTAAACAGGTAATAAAATTGGGAATATTCTTGCGGATCATTTTGGGAGAATAATTATAAGTCTGCGATAATCGTTTGACTACCAGTCACAGATTGGCACAATTCAACATTGACTTTTGTACCGATGGGTAGAAAAAGATCAACGCGCGATCCAAACCTGATAAAGCCAAGCTCATTGCGTTGATTTACGACGGCATCAACGACAGGATAAGTAATAATCCTTTTAGCAACTGCTCCTGCAATTTGTCTGACCAAAATTTCTCTTCCGTCAGCCATTTCGATAACCGTTGTGGCTCTTTCATTGTCTGTAGATGATTTGGGTAGATACGCAGCCATAAACCGTCCGTTATGATGTTTAAAATACTTCACAATCCCAGGTACTGGTACCCAGTTTACATGAACATTATAAACAGACATAAAGACAGATACTTGAAGTCTACGGTCTCCAAAATATTCTGATTCGATGGTCTCTTCGATTGCAACAATCTGACCATCAGCAGGTGATAAAACACTATTCGGTTTCAATTCAATATTGCGTCGGGGATATCTGAAAAACCGGATAACAAACACCAAAACAACCGTTGTTGCTAAAAATGTAAAACACCGGAAATAAAGTTCTCCGGTCATTCCAACAACAATGTTAAGCGCGAGCCAGATTAGAAATGTTACTGCGATAACCTGAAACCCTTTTTTATGAACTCTCATAAGTTTAAACTATTGTGACGCGAAATTAAGTAAATAATCCTCAGCTAAAAAATTGGAATACAAAATAAATCACCGGAGAAGCAAGCAGGATGCTGTCGAATCGATCAAGCAGTCCGCCATGACCAGGCATAAAACGTCCCGAATCTTTTACACCGATGCTTCGCTTGATCATCGATTCAACTAAATCGCCCAAGGTTCCGGAAATAACAACAACGATAGCCATAACTATCAATAGAACTATATTGTACTGTGGAAATAAATAATTTAGTATCCATGCAGTAGCGATTGCGGTAATGACACCACCCAATAAACCTTCCCATGACTTTTTAGGAGAGATTCTTTCAAACAAGCGGTGACGGCCAAATCGTACTCCAAAAATATATGCTCCTGAGTCTCCGGCCCAAACTAATACAAACAGACTGATAAGTAATCCGTGATTGTATACTTTGAATCCTTCAAATTCAGGAAATGCCAGAAAGTTGAGCATTGCAAATGGAATGGATACAAATGTGATACCAAATCCAGTGAGGGCAATATTGGCCATTGTATTTTCCTTCTTACGAAAGAGTTCGTAAACCGGGATCGCATATATGAGTGGCAACAGAAAGTAAAATGCAGTGTATGTGATGGATTGATTTGCTGCGAAAAACGATAAAACGAAGATAACTGCGCCTGTAAGGAGACCTGGATTCACCTGCGGAGAAAAGCCTGCAATTTTGCATAGCGAGTAGAACTCGCGAAGTGCCAAAACCGAAAGGATTAAAAATAGTGAAGCAAATGTGTAAGGTCCGAGAAGGATTGCTCCCAATAGAACTATTACAAAAATGAATCCCCACAATGTCCGCGTCCAAAACTCGTTCAATTTCAACCTATTTTTAATTGTTCAAGAATTTTTACTGCCTGTTTCTCGTTTTCTTCACTGACGTAGATCTCAACTTCGCCCATAAATGCATAGGCTGAGTCTTTGTGATTCATCATGACGGATTCGATATCATTCTCCTGAAGCAACTCTTTTGCAACTGTTCCGAGGTATTCATCAGCAGTAGAATAGACTATAACCCACCCGATTTCCATTTTCGAAATTATGACTTAGTTATTTCTGATTCTAAACTTGAGGGCAGCGTGTCTTCTTCCTTTAAAGGATTTTCATCATCTTTTTTCTTCCCCCATGGCCGCGGCCCAAAAATGTTTTCCATATCTTCGGTGAAAATGACCTCTCGTTCGAGAAGTAATTCAGCGAGTTGTTTATGTCCTGCAGCGTTTTTGATAAGAATATCTTTAGCTCTGATAAACGCGGTATCAATCAACTCTTTTATTTCAGAATCAATCAGTTCTGCAGTTTTTTCGCTATATGGTTTGTTAAAACTGTAATCACTTTGTCCCGACGAATCGTAGTAACTGACGTTTCCGACTTTTTCACTCATCCCAAAATAGCAGATCATCGAATAGACAGTTTTGGTAACTTTTTCAAGGTCGTTTTGAGCGCCAGATGAAATTCTTGAAAAGACAACGGTCTCAGCCGCTCTACCACCCAATGTGGCACATACGTCATCAAGCATCTGTTCACGCGTTGTAATTTGGCGTTCCTCAGGTAAATACCATGCAGCTCCCAAAGCTTTACCGCGGGGTACAATTGTAACTTTAACCAGCGGATGAGCATATTCGAGTAACCAACTTACAGTGGCATGACCTGCTTCGTGATAGGCAATTATTGCCTTTTCATCAGCCGTGATGATTTTATTTTTCTTTTCGAGTCCTCCGACAATACGATCGACAGCATCCAGAAAATCTTGTTTTTCAACCTTCGTTTTTTTCTTGCGGGCTGCAATCAGCGCAGCTTCGTTACAAACATTGGCAATGTCAGCACCCGAAAATCCAGGTGTTTGTTTGGCAAGAAAGTTTACATTCACATCTTCCGACAAAGTAAGTGGCCTGAGATGTACCATGAAAATCTCTTTACGATCGATCACATCCGGCAATTCAACATGTATCTGACGGTCGAACCTTCCGGCACGCATCAAAGCCCTGTCGAGGATATCTGCACGGTTAGTAGCACCCAATATGATTACCCCTGAATTGGTGTCGAAACCATCCATCTCGGTAAGCAATTGATTCAACGTGTTTTCACGCTCGTCATTCGACCCCATATTAGGGTTTCTTCCCCTGGCACGGCCAATGGCGTCAATCTCATCAATAAATACAATACATGGGGCTTTCTCCTTCGCCTGCTTGAACAAATCACGTACACGTGATGCACCCACTCCTACAAACATTTCCACAAAATCGGAACCCGACATTGAGAAAAAAGGAACATCTGCTTCACCTGCAACTGCTTTGGCTAATAATGTTTTACCTGTTCCCGGAGGGCCTACAAGTAATGCACCTTTCGGAATTTTTCCGCCAAGTTTCGTGTATCGGTCGGGATTCTTTAGAAATTCGACAATCTCTTCAATTTCTTGTTTGGCTTCGGCAAGGCCGGCAACCTCTTTAAATGAAGTATTCACCCTTGACTCTTTGTCAAAAACTTTAGCCTGCGATTTTCCAACATTGAAAATGTTGCCACCAGCGCCGCCACCTTTGCTCATTCGCCTGAAAATCCAGAACCATACAGCAATAAGTACCAATGGGAGGAATAGCCAGCTTAAAACTTCACTGAAATAATCGTGACGAATTTCGTAGGTTAAGGTGACCTTTGAATTTTCACCGAATTCAGCCTGAGCACTTTCGAGGTTTTTTTCGAATACATCAACTGATCCGATCGTAAAGAAAAAATGGGGACCAACTTTAGCTGGTGCTCCAAAACCTGTGTTAAGTTTACTCTTGTATTTATCGTAAGAACCTTCCTTCAGATAAATGTCTGATTGTGATTTATTTACAACAACTATTTTATCGATGTCCCCGTTTTTTAACATCGTGTTTTTTACTTCCTGCCAACTGGTCTCAATCGGAGCACCGCCTGAAGTAAAATATTGGATTGCAAAAAAAGCAATCAACAAAATCCCATAAATGTAAATTGGGTTGAACTTGGGTGCAAATTTTACACCGCCCGGGTTTTTTTTATTTCCCTTGGGGTTAATATTCCCCGGGTTATTTTTTGTCTCTTTCTCAGCCATAATCAATTAAATGTCAGCATCAATATTTATAATTTTTCCGTCAGCCCATAAACTTTCAAGATCGTACAACTTGCGTATGGGTTCCTGAAACACATGAACCATTATGTTCGCGTAATCGAGCAATATCCACTCTGCCTGCTTATAACCATCTCGATGCCATGCAGGTTCATTTTTTAGTTCTTCAACTGTCTCTTCAACTGAATGTGCTATGGCATCTACATGGGTATTTGATGTTCCATGGCAAATAATATAGTGATCACATTCGGTATTATTAATAATTTGAAGATCAATATCGACGATTTCAAGTCCTTTTTTTCGTTGAATACCCTCAATAATTGCCTCAATTAAATCGATAGAGCCATCTTGAATGGCATGATTAACCATATGGAATATTTAAAGTACAAAGATAATTTTTTTGTCCGATAGAAAAATAAAGAAATGTGAAGGTAATCTTCTGAAATAAAAGTTTTTACTTTAGCATCTCAAACATACGGGCTAAAATGAACGAAATTATCGGATCGAAAATTGAACGAATCGACAAGTTAGCATCTTCCAATAACTATGCCGCGACCCAGCTACTGACAAAACGTCTGCCAGAGGGAATTGTTTTTGTTGCAAACAGTCAGGTTGACGGTCGTGGACAGGTTTCTAATAAGTGGGAGAGTGAGCCGAATAAGAATTTAACATTCAGTATTCTACTATATCCCGATTTTATTGAAATTATGAGGCAATTCGAGATTTCGAAAGCAATCTCGCTGGGAATCGTTGATTTTTTGAAAGAACTAACTGATCGCGTTACTATTAAATGGCCGAATGATATTTATATTGGGAGTAAGAAAGTGGCGGGAATCCTTATCGAGAACTCCATCCGTATCGACAAAATTTCATCATGCATTGTAGGTATTGGCTTGAATATGAATCAGCAGAAATTCACCAGCGATGCGCCAAATCCGGTATCTTTGAGCCAGATCACAGGGAAAATCTACGATCTCGAAGAATCGCTTTCAAATTTGTGCGCGAAAATTGATGCCCGCTATCACCAGCTACGAAACGGAGATTTCGGTCAAATTGATGATGATTATACCGAAATGCTTTATCAGCGTGATGGTTGGTACTCCTATTCAGATGAAAACGGTGATTATGAGGGTCAAATTCTTGGCGTTGATCAAATCGGCCGGTTAAAGATCGAAACCAGGGACGGAATAGTCAACAAATACCATTTTAAAGAAGTGGTTTTTAAATAAAGGCTTATGGAATTTAGGCTGAAGGCAACAGGTTCAGTCCTTATTATTCCGACTATTGATCTGATTTACAGTTTGTATTAATTGTATGCAAATCCAGTTTCCCCCTGTTGTACCTATGCAATGAAAGAGCCTAAAGTCGAATCGTCCAATGCCTTATAGCCTATTCGTAAGGTATTTTAGTCAACGCTTCTGCAATTTGATCGACACCTTTCTTGAGATGTTTGTTCGCAAGCATTTTAATCATTGGATTTAATTCTGCATGCAAGGTTATCTTCACTTTGCAACTTGCTTCATCAACTTCTACAAGCTGTATCCAACAGTTAAACTGAAATGGCGCTGACTTACTCCCAGCCAGCTTAATCATCTTAGATGGTTCGCGCTCAACGATATTTACTCCTACAGTGCCTACCGGGCTGATGGAAAAACTGCACTCGTTTTCTGTTGCCTGAAAATTATCAAGTTTAATATCAGGAACATCCGGATATTGTTTCTTAATCTCCGCCATTTTCTTCGGATCAAAAAGCTGCTCAAGATTCCTGAGGTTCGAAAGACGGTTATAAACTGCAGCCTGAGGAGCGGATATGATCTTTACCTCACTGATATATTTTTCAGTTCCCATTTTTATTGTTGAGAAAAATTATAGAAAATTTTGGATAATTGTGTGAATGAGAGACTAGTTGACTATGCGAAGAAGAGAATATGAGAAGGGGTGAAGGGAAGAAAGGATTATGTGATCTTCCAGCTTCCATCTTCTGTCTTCTGACTTCCGTCTTCTATCTTCTTACCCTTTCAATTCCTGACCCCATGTTTCAGGGTTTTTTCGCCATTTATTCAGGCTTTCGAGCTGTAGATCCGTGATTTCTCCGGAAGTATGAGCAAGTTTAAGCAGCAGATTGTAATTGCTTAATGTTGTCAGCTCAATATGGGCTTCTTCAAAGTTCTTCGCTGCAAGTGCAAAATTGTAGGTGAAAATGGCAAGCATTCCCAGAACTTCGGCTCCATAATTACGGACAGCTTCAGCAGCACTTAATGAACTGCCTCCGGTTGAAATAAGATCTTCAATTATTACCACCTTTGTACCAGGCTGAATATCACCTTCTATAAGGTTTTCGAGTCCGTGTCCTTTGGGTTTTGATCTGACGTAAATAAATGGAAGGTGCAATGCCTCAGCAATTAAAACACCGATTGCTATGGCGCCCGTTGCTACACCGGCAATGGCTTCTACATTCGGATATTTTTCGCGAACAAGTTCCACAAATTGATTACAGATAAAGGTTCTTGTTTCGGGATACGAAAGTACCTTGCGGTTATCACAATAAATCGGGGCTTTCCATCCTGATGCCCAAGTAAATGGATTATCGGGCTGTATTTTGATTGTATCGATTGCAAGCAGGCGTTTCGTAACTTCTATTTGTGTATTTTCCATGATGTTCAAAACATTATATTTTGTGCAAAAATACGAAGAATTTTGGCTCTGGGGTGAATCAATTTATTGTCAATTCTTAATAAAACGTTAATTCCTTTGCCGCTTGAAATTATAATCCCTGAACATTTTTAAAAATAAAGGTTCGAAGCCATGAGAAGGGGATGGAGCCTGAGAGAGCTTAAGTGCACCATCGGGATCAATCAGGTAAAATGCAGGGGTGATGGATGCATTATAATTATTAATCAGTTGTTTCTGCTTTGATCCATCGAGTAGTTCCCATTTATAGCCTTTTGAATTCCATAGTTTTACTGCTGCATCAAAATTATCATCAAGTGCAATTGACACGACTGTAAGAACTTGTCTTAGTCTTTTCTCGATCGAAACAATAGAATCAAGTTCTGCGCGGCAATCCGAGCTTTTACTGTTAAAAAATGAGAGATAAATAAACTTTCCTCGAAACTGATTAAGTGTAACTGGTATATTTTTCAGATTATTAAGCTTTATTGCCGGAGCTTTTCCTCCGACTGCCAAAAGCGACAGTTTGCGTTTAATCTGATGGGCGATGGGTTGGAGAATGGCTGAGGTTGTTGCTGTTTGCGCCATTTCGATTGCTTTCATCACACCCTCTTTTGCAAACGTATTCGTGTAATATCCATCGTTTAAGCCTTTCAGCACAACAAGTTCGGCAAACTCCTTTTTGTAACCCCGGTTTTCGAAAAGACTTACTAACTTCAGGTAGTTGCCTGAATTTGTAAGATGAACGATCTCACGGTTTTGGATATTCTGGGATTGTTTTCTAAGAAAATCGCTGAATATTGTCTCAAAAGCTCTTTGATAAATCGGATGGTGAAGTTGAACTGGCTCAGTTGAGAAATATTTCTGAATGACAAATTCTGGTGTTCGTTGATTCACTGCATATTCTAATTCCGCGAAATAATACTTCTTTAAAGTCTTGAAGTATTCGTTCTTATTGGCTGAATATTTTGCTTCGATGCGTTCAATGATTTCGTTTACAACTTCTTTTGATTGTTTCTGATAGATTGAAATGGTATTTTTAACTGTTTCAGAATTAAAATCCGCCACAAACGACCGTACCGCAAAATTTAGATCGCTGTTGTCTTTCGCAGGTAATCCAAGCCAATAGGGAGCTGGTTTAAAATAAGAACTATGTGCCTCATTACTCGTCCGGAGTGAAAAAGGGGGGAGTGTTACCGTATAATTTTTCCCGGGTTCAACCACCATTGTCCCGCAGTATTTTTCGAGATCGGCATATATTTCAATCGTTTGGCTGATTGGTAGTGTCACGGAAAACGTTCCATCCGTGCCAATTTTTGTCGTGGCTAACTCAAGTTTCTGCCGGAGAACCGGATCGGGTATCGTATAAAAAGTAATTTCTTTCGCGCTGTAATCGACTGCTTTGCCTGACAGAACTGATTTTTGGGCATAGACCTGAAACGAAATCAGCGATAGAAGTAAAAAAGTTTTAAAATAGAGCATATTTAATCTTCGTAAAACTCCGAAATATCAAGACAAGCGGGCAGAAAAAGACTTGCATCTCCTCTGTGCCGCAGGATATCCCGCACAATTGTTGATGAGATTGCAGTTGTTTCTGGTGTTGTGAGCAAAAATACAGTTTCGATTTCAGGGTGCATCATTTTATTAATCTGCGCAATAGCTCTTTCGTATTCGAAATCGGAAGCAGTTCGTAACCCCCTTAAAATATATTGGGCGTGAACCCTTTTGCAATAATCAACTGTCAATCCTTCGAATTTGCCTACCTTAATTTTAGGCTCATTTTCGAATACACGCTTGATCCACTCTTTCCTTTTTGCCAAGGGGTAGTAAGGCTCCTTGTTGGAATTATATCCAATCATAATGATAATCTGATCGAACATTGGTAAAGCGCGCCTGACAATCGATTCATGTCCTAAGGTAAATGGGTCAAAGGAACCCGGGAATATTGCTATTCTTTCCATCCTGGATATTTTATTGTACAAAACTAATAAGAAAAATGTCACAATTCGTTAATGTAACAATAGACTTCGTCGAACTTTGTTTCGACAATTATTGTTTTCTTTACAATACTTGTAATAAGGAATATGACAGAACGGGATATCATTGGAATTTTCGGGAAGATGAACTCAGGGAAGAGCTCCCTGATGAACCTTCTTACTCAACAGGAAACCTCTATTGTTGATACAACTCCCGGAACTACAGCTGATACGAAAATAACGTTGACAGAAATTCATGGTTTGGGACCTGTGAAACTAATGGATACAGCCGGGTTTGATGAGCAGAATGTGCTTGGTTTTAAAAAACTAAAGAAGACAATTTCTGCATTAAAAGAATGCGATCTTGTTCTGCTTGTTATTGATCCGGCAACTTTTGATTATGAGAATGATAAGTTTATTCTCGAACAGGCGCGGTCCCTTGAGAAGCAGGTGATTGTTGTTTATAATCTTTTTCGTAACACGGATAAGAACCGAATTGACAAAGTTGAAGAAGTACTCGCAAGGTTACGGGTTTATCACAGGATAGTGTTGAGTGCTATAGATATTAATTATCGTCAGCGATTACTTGAGGCAATTCTTGCCAATTACATTCCTAAAAATGTAACGGTCGAATTAATGCCATTTGTTGAGAAGGAGGAATTTTATATTCTGAATATTCCGATGGACGAAGAGACACCGCCCGGAAGATACCTGCGACCCCAGGCGATGGCCGAAGAGTATATTACCCGAAAATGGGCTTTCCCGGTTTCTTACCGGATGAACCTGGTAAAAGCCAGGGCAGGTGACCCTTCTGAAAAAGAAAGGTGGTACACTTTTATCAATAGTTTTACCCGAAGGCCGAAAGCAATTATCACCGATTCGCAGGCGATGGACATCATGAAAGACTGGGCACCTGACGATATGGCATTGACGACATTTTCGATCATGATGATCAATTACATGAGTAGGGGAAGGCTGAATGAGTTTGTGAGTGGAATCAGGGCATTGAACTCCTTAACTGCAGGTGATCATATTTTGATTGCTGAGGCCTGTAACCATTCCCGTATCAGGGAGGATATCGGAACAGTTCAAATACCTAATCTGCTGAAGAAATTCTACCCGGAAGTAATTGTAGATTATACTTTTGGAAGAGAGTTCGTTGATGACCTGGACATGAAAAAGTACAACCTGGTGATTCACTGTGGAGGATGTATGATCTCAAATCAGCGTATGGCAGCACGACTTCGCGATCTGAACGCAACTGGAATACCGATTACCAATTATGGCATTTTTCTATCCTATATTCATGGAGAAAAAATATTGGATAGGGTGATCGCACCTTGGGAAGTGAACAATGAACAGTAAACAATGAAAAGTGAACAGTAATCAACGCATTCTCAAAATTTCATTTTCACCTATTCACGTTTTCTCCCCTTCCCCTCTTCTCAAATCATTTCTTCAAACAGCAACTCTTATATTTTTTCCCCGATCCGCAAGGGCATAGATCATTTCGGCCTACATTGTTGAAAATGCTTGCAAGCATCGGATTTTCTTCTGCGAAGATTCCTTCTGCATTTTTGTAATGAGTATTCCAATCGCCACGTTGATGAAAATAACATCCGGGAGTATGGGTTTCATCATCAAATAATTCGAGCGCGTACATAAGCTCCTCCCTGATCAGGTTTTCATTCGTCCCTTTTTGGGTGAATGGAATAAAATCCTCATGAAGCTTTTTGACTTCGCTACGGCACGAATTAAGCCGGGTCTCGGCAACGTGCACTGCCAGCAGCGGTTTCCATCCCGTGTTGGGATTACTCAGCAGTTTGGCGATTTTCTCACCGTGTATTTCATCTTTGGCAGAGTAGATGCAATCGTACAGAAAAAGATAGGGCGCATTGCTTTTTAGCGATACCTGTTTTTCGATGGCATCAAGAAAGGAAGCAACAGTTTCCGGATACCGTTCGGAAAGTAGCCCAACCAAAAATAACCCTTGTTCATCAAGAAGATCCCAGTCCGGTGAATCTGCAGTTGTAAAAAGGTTGATAACAGATGGAACCATTTTAAGTGAAGAATGCACTTCGGCAAGAATGGCGTACCACAATGGCAGATTGGGCAAACTTTTATTCAGCATCGAAACCCGCTCATCATATGCATTATCCAAATGAAAGATAATCCTGTTTTCGATGTCTTCATCGTATGGAAGAGTCATTAAAAATTCAAGTGCTTCAAATGGAACTCCAGTAGTTTGAGAATGCAGAATTGCTATTGCTTCTTTTTTTGTCATCGCAGTTTTTATTTTCGGCGCAAAGATAAAAGATATAAATTATAGAAGCGGTGGTTTTCATGAAATAGGCAATCGCGCAGCTCAATCCCCGAATTGTTTCGATGGGTTTTCCCACAATTAAGGTGAGATATTTCATCTTAAAGATGAATCAATTGATGTTTGGGATGAACCAATTGATGTTTGAGATGAAAAATAAAATTTGAAAACAAAGCCGGACTTTTTTAGGGTCCGGCTTTGATATATTTTAAACTGATTATTATTTAGTTGCTGTTTCCAGTCTTTTCATGATTGAGAAGATAACTGTAGCTGAAACCAAAATACAAACGAT
>Ga0302288_1001773_pt1 | contig 13442 bp, 10 predicted proteins | sample III_Fen_N1_1_FD_194549 | JGI IMG/M metagenome (GOLD analysis project Ga0302288, IMG submission 194549) | Peat permafrost microbial communities from Stordalen Mire near Abisko, Sweden - III_Fen_N1_1 | ecosystem: Environmental > Terrestrial > Soil > Wetlands > Permafrost | place: Sweden: Abisko...
CGAATCTTGAGTGTCTCTTTGTTTGAAAAAGAGAATCTAAAGGAGTTTATATTAAATGCAGAATCATCAGAGAACTTACAATCTGTAAGCAATCTCAATCTATCATTATTTTAAGCGGACACCAGTGAGGCATGCCTTGTCTCTACGTCCTGCAATCATAATCCTTACACATCACATCTAAATGTTTATTCCCGGGTTATGAGTTGCTGATAAAATGCCAATATAGCCTTTTATCAGCAACTAAAACAGGGAATCTTGGTTCGGCGAAGGTTCTACCGTGGTCGTCTTTCTGTTTTCAGGCTACAGCCTCTTCCGATAATAACGATTGAGGCGGAACATCAACCGAATATCGTTCTTTTTTATAACCTCAGCTTAATGGTGATTGCTAATCCTGTATTTTTTATGCTCAATCATCTTGTTGAGATACATTTTCTTATGTTTTTTGAGCAAAATCGTCCGGTTGATTTGTTCAGTCAACTCGTTGAGATGCGTGATCCTATCATTGAGATTGGCAATCCTGTTGTTGAGATGCTCAATCCTCTTGTTGAGATGCGTAATCCTACTTTTTTGAGGGCAATCCTTTCGTTGAGATGCCCAATCCTGTCGTTGAGATGCGTGATCCTTTCGTTGAGATGCGTGATCCTCCTATTTTAAGGGCAATCCTATCATTGAGATGGGCAATCCTTTCGTTTACTGGTACGATCATGTCATTGAGATTGGCAATCCTGTCATTGACATCAATGATCCTGTCATTGAGATTGGCAATCCTGTCATTGAGATGAGTAATCCTATCATTGAGATTAATAATCGTCGCACGGTCAACAATTCTACTATCCGTGTACGGCTTCGCCACAAGCCACGGCAGCCGCTTCCATTATTGCCTCGCTCATTGTTGGATGCGGATGGATGGATTCCAACAATTGGTGAGCCGATGCTCCAAGATTAAGACCAACTACTATCTCGGCTATCATTTCGGTTACATTATATCCTACCATCTGAGCACCCAAAAGCTTATGGGTTTCACCATGGAATATAAGTTTCACAAATCCTTCGCGAGCTCCAACGGCGGTTGCTTTTCCTAATGCCGAAAAGGGAAATTTCCCGATTGTATGGGGTATTTCTTTCTCGGTAACCTGATATTCGGTCAATCCTACCGCCGCTATTTCGGGCGATGTGTAGATACAGCTTGGAATTGCATTATAGTTGATAGCCTTTGGGGCATGTCCTGCAAGTTGTTCAACGCAAGCCAGAGCTTCGGCCGATGCCACATGTGCCAAAGCGGGTGTTGCAATAATATCGCCGATGGCATAAACCGAATCGACCGTTGTTTTATAATGTGAATCGACCACTACTCTCCCCTTTTGCACAGCAATGCCCATTTCGGCAATACCCAATCCTTCAAGCTTGGTTTCTATTCCCACCGCCGACAATACAACTTCGGCTTCGATCTCTATTTCACCCTTGGGCGATTTCACCAAAACAACCGTAGTCTGGTCTTTCGTTGTCACCGACATAACTTCCGATTCTTTGTAAACCTTAACTTTCAGCCTTTTCAAGCTGCGTTCCAATGGTTCCGAAACATCCTGATCGACCAACGGAACTATCGACGGCATATATTCCACAATTGTAACCTGCGTTCCCATCGACGCATAAAAATAAGCCATTTCAACGCCTATAGCTCCCGAACCAACCACAACCATTGTTTTGGGTAAATAACGTAAGGTTAATGCTTCGCGATAGCCGATAATTATTTTGCCGTCGATGGGCAGATTAGGTAAACTGCGTGAACGTGCACCAGTGGCAAGCAAAATATAATCGGACGTTATTTCCGAGTCGATGCCATCGTTCCCCGTTACGGCAACGGTTTGTTTGTCTTTTATCGAAGCTGTTCCTTTTACAAGATTTATATTATTTTTGGTAAATAAGTATTCAATTCCTTTACTCATTTGCGATGCTATCTGACGGCTTCGCTGAATGATTTTTCCAAAATCGGGAGCAATCGATCCTTCGATGGTTACTCCATAATGAGCTGCATTTTTCGAATAGTTCAACACTTCGGCACTTTTCAACAGCGATTTGGTTGGTATACATCCCCAATTGGAACATATTCCTCCAATCTCGGCTTTTTCAACAACCGTTACACTAAACCCCAATTGCGATGCTCTGATGGCTGCAACATATCCTCCGGGACCTGAACCTATTATTGTTATTGATTTTGCCATAGTATAGAACTTTTATTCTGATGCTTATTTATTATTAAAAAGATTCATTGTTTTTTCCATCCCCACAAAGGTAAAGCTCTTCACCATTTCGGTAGCCATTGCAATTCGTTCATCAAGGGTTTTGAGCTCGTCGGCATCCCATTCGCCAAGCACGTAATCAACCTGTTTGCCTTTGTGGAAGTTATTTCCTATCCCAAATTTTATGCGGGCATAGTTTTGATGTCCCAGACATTCTTGAATGCTTTTCAGCCCGTTGTGACCGCCATCGCTTCCATTTTTTTTCATGCGAATGGTTCCAAACGGCAATGCCAAATCATCAACAATTATAAGCAGATTTTCGGGGGCTATTTTCTCTTTTTGCATCCAATATGCAACAGCTTTTCCGCTAAGGTTCATATATGTTGTGGGCTTTATCAAAATAATAGTCCGCCCTTTGAACGAAACTTGTGTAACAAATGCCTGCTTATCTAATTCAAACGAAGCTTTTTCATCGTCAGCTATTTTTCCAACAATCTTAAACCCTATATTGTGACGGGTTTCGGCATATTCTGCCCCAATATTTCCTAATCCTGCAACTAAATACTTCATACGTTTTATAGATTTTATTATACAAAACTACATTATATCATTTGATTCTAAAAAAAAATCCCGCTTTGGGCGGGATTCTTATTGTTGAATAATAATTCAATTATTTTTTTGCTGCCGGAGCTGCTGCTGCCGGAGCTGGAGCTGCTGCTGCATCTTTTGTTCCACGAGTTGCATTAACAACGCAAACAACTGCACTTTTCGATTCTAAAATATCCAAATTAGGAAATGCTAATTTTTCAATTTTAATGGTTTGTCCTAATCCTAATTTTGTAACATCAATATCAAGTACATCGGGTAAATTTTTAACCAACCCTTTTACTTTTAATGTTCTCATTTTTTGAATAAGTTTACCACCTTGTTTCACACCTTCGGATACTCCTGTTAATTTTACAGGGACTTTAATGCTTACAGGTTTTGTTTCGTTCACTTCCAAGAAGTCTGCATGAATCATTTTATCAGTAACCGGATGGTATTGTGCATCTTGAAGAATACATTTATATACTGTACCATCAACATCCAAATCTATGATATAAACGTTTGGTGTAAACACGATTTTTTTAAATTCAAATGCATGGGCATATAAATGAACAATATCTTTTCCACCATATAGTACACTTGGAATTTGATCTTGTCTACGAAGGTCTAAAGCTGTTTTTCTACCTAAAACGTCTCTTTTTGTTGCTTTGATTGAAATATTTTCCATTTTTTTTACTTTATGTGCTACTTGAGCCTAATCTCCCATCACACGGTTTATACTTTTTATTTTATTAGGGTGTGCAAATATACAATTTTTCTATTCACTCCAAAATGTAATAGATTTTTATATTCCGTAATCGCGTTATGCTATTATGAAATTATCACTTATCGATTGATAATTAATTACTTTTTTCATTGTATTAGCAAGAAAATCGGCACACGAAAGCACTTTTATTTTACCATTCAAATCGTTTTTGATTGGTAAGGTATCGGTAACCCAAAGTTCAGAAAGTGCACAATTTTGAATTCGGTCGTAAGCCGGTCCCGAAAAGACAGGATGTGTTGCCAAAGCTCTTACACTTAAAGCTCCGCTTGACATCATCAAATCGGCTGCCATTGTAATTGTTCCTGCTGTATCAATCATATCATCGACAATTACCACATTTTTGCCTTTTACATCTCCAATCACTCCCATCGAATCGACAACATTTGCTTTGGTTCTTGTTTTATGACAGATTGCAATGTCGGCATCCAGAAATTTTGCATAGGCTTTTGCCATTTTTGTACCGCCCATATCGGGTGCTGCTATTAATAGATTCGGGATTTTAAGTTCTTTTAAATGGGGAACAAAAATAGATGATGCATAGAGATGATCGACCGGTAAATCGAAAAATCCTTGAATTTGAGCTGCATGTAGATCCATTGTCATTATACGATCGACTCCTGCTGCTGTCAAAATGTTTGCCATTAATTTGGCACCTATCGAAACTCTCGATTTGTCTTTTCTATCTTGACGGGCAAACCCAAAATAAGGAATAACAGCAATAACTTGTTTTGCCGAAGCTCGTTTTGCAGCATCAATCATTAACAATAGTTCCATGATATTATCTGCCGGTGGAAACGTGGACTGGATAATAAAAACGTCGCAGCCTCTTACTGTTTCATCAATTCGTGGTTCGAATTCACCGTCGCTGAATAAGGTAACAGAGCTTTGCCCCATTGGTACTCCATATTTTTCGACAATCTTATTACCTAGATATTTTGATGCTTGACAAGTAAAAAACTTCGTTCTAATAAATTCAGACATACCTATTATATTTTGGGTTGAAAACTATTTTGCAAAAGTACCTCTTTGAGCTTTTCAAAAAAACAAAATGCAAAGAAAATTTACGAACTTATAAACTTTTAATCGAAGAGATATTGAATATTCTCTTCCGACAACTCAATTGTTTCTTGATTATCAACCAATAAAGCCAGTTTGTTTTTTTCTGATTGCAATGTTTGTATTTTTTCTTCAATGGTGTTTTCCGAAATAAACCGGTACACAAAAACGTTATTCTCCTGCCCCATTCTATGCGATCGGCTAATGGCTTGTTCTTCAACAGCAGGATTCCACCAAGGATCAAGAATAAAAACATAATCGGCTTGTGTCAAATTTAATCCGGTGCCACCTGCTTTTATCGAAATAAGGAAGACGGGAATGTTTTTATTTTCCTGAAACGACTGAACAACCGATTCACGATTACGCGTTTCGCCTATCAGATATGAAAATTGTATGCCGATATGCTCCAAATGATTTTTTATCAAATCGAGATGCGACACAAATGATGAAAAAATCAAGACTTTGTGTCCTTGTTCTATAACATTATCAATGCTTCTTATAATTTCGTCGAATTTGCCTGAACCGTCTTCACTATGGATATTGCAAAGTGCCGGATGATTTGCTATTTGACGCAGTCGCAACATTGCCTGCAAAATATTCACCGACATTTTTTTCGCCGATTGCCCCTGCGTTATTTTATCGAGAATTTCATTTCGAATCTTTGATTTTTCCTGCTCATAAATTTTTTCCTGCGAAGTTGTCATTTTACAATAGACAATCTGTTCCTGCTTTTCAGGAAGCTCGGTCAACACATCCTGCTTGTGTCGTCGCAATAAAAATGGTTTTATCAGATTTTTGAGATTTTCAATAACATGGACATTATTTTTCTCAATATTATCAACATACGTTTCCTTAAAAAACCGAAGATTTCCCAACATTCCGGGATTTACAAAATTCATTTGACTCCATAAATCGAGTAATTTATTTTCAATAGGTGTACCGGTTAACACCAGTTTATGTTTTGCCGTTAATTTGCAAAGACTTTCGTATGTCTTTGAATACGGATTTTTAATCATCTGGCTTTCATCAAGAATCACATAATGAAACGTGCATCTGGCAAATAAATCAATAGAATTTCGTGCATAACCGTATGTTGTCAATACAACATCATATTTTTCAAATTGAGTTACTGAATATAGTCGGTCACTTCCCACAAATCGCATTACGTGCAAACCTGGAGCAAATCGCCTGAATTCATTAAACCAATTATGAATAAGTGAAGCCGGCATCACAATCAACGATGTTTTTCTTCGATATCTTGCCTGTGGTTTTAGTTCTGTATCAAAAAGACTTAATTGCTGAGGAATAATGTTTACTGTTTCACCCGATTGGCTGATAATCTCATCCTTTTGTTCTGCAACTTTTTGCAATAAAGCAATTGTTTGTAAAGTCTTTCCTAATCCCATATCATCGGCAAGACAAGCTCCCAATCCATGAATCATCAATTTACAAAGCCAATGATATCCTTGCAATTGATACGGACGAAGTTCTGCTTTCAATCCTGCCGGGACATCTGTTTCGAGCGATTGTAAAAGTAAATCGGCCGAAAGTTTTTGAACCGCCGCATGATTCAACGAATCAACAGAAACAAAATGATGTTTCTTAACAGAAATAGTATCACCATTTTGTTCGCCAAAAACAAAAACATCAACATATCGTGAAAACCATTCTTCCGGGATAATAAATATACTGGAATCGTCGATCACAAACTCACGATTGCCTGTTAAAATATGTTTTTTGAAAGCGACAAATGGAAATTTTCGGGAACCAATGATTACATACGATTTAATATCAAACCAATCGTTATTGGTAGCAACTTCGGTTTCAATATCAGGTATTTGTGTAATTATTGGGATATCATTTTCATGCAGGAATATACAATCCGTTCGATTGAAAAAAGAACTATTTTCGGATATCCATTGAAACAAAGATTTGGATTTTTCGACCATAAAAAAGCCATTAACATCTAAAGTTAATCCCAATGCTAATAACGAATCAACAAACTGACGTTCGGCATCAAAATCACGATAGATTTTCCGATATTTTGGTTCATTTTCCTGAACAGAATAATCGACAATAAACGCTCTTTTTCGATGATGTTCAAAGACCTTTTCGGCATATTGAACAGTTAAAAAAAAACAGCTTTCACCCGATAAATTTTTCACCACCTTAAATACAAATCTTGGTATGTCTCTACACTCTTCAATAAGAAATCCCTTGGCATTGACTTTATATTTTGAGATTGCATTGAGTATAAACGTTTCAAAATATGTTTGTTCCAGATGTTTAGGAACTGAAATGTTTTTTTTCGTAAAAAAAGGAATAAGCTTAGCACTATCGACATCATCGAATGAGAATAATTCCTGATTAATAATTATTCGACAAGGAAATTTTGACAACAAGGTAAACGATTTGCCATATAAATTAACTTCTTTTGAATCGATCACAAGTGTTTGAAAATACTGCAAACCATCAGAAACTTTCTCAAAATTAAATAATACCTCTGATGAATTTTCTGAAATAATAAGTCGATCGTCAGGGAAAAAATTGGTATTTCCATTTTTACTTATATAAACAGGAATGTGATTATCAATTACAATTTGCAAACATTTAACAATACAAGAATCTATAAAAGGACGAATATTCTCGGCAAACAATTTTTTATCAATTGATTCAATAAAGTTTTTTACTGGTATTTTCTTTCCATTATACACCTTGGAAATATTTTTATCTTCGTACAATGAAATAGTATCAACCAACAGTTTTTGAACAGTTGTTAATACGCCGTATGACGTGCTTTGTGGAGTTATTATTTCTTGCAATGTATAGAAATCTTTCACTTCGGGTTGCACAACCCAACAGGGCAACAATAAGGATTGAAGATTCCTGTTTTCAGAAACAAATAAGATAAACGTACCGTACATATATTTTTTTATCGGGATAAAAGTACTAAAATTGCCTTTTTATTTGATAGTTTATTTTATTTTAAAGTCTATTTACTTTATTTTTGTAATTATAGCAAATACCGTAATATATGAAAAAAGACATGCGATTTATCCTTTTTTATATCTTCATAGTCATATCTTTCAAAGGAATAACCAACGATACGATCTATTTCTCGGAACAAGAAAATATTTCTATTGTAAATAAAATTTCGGAACTGAACGATTCATCAGATAAAATCACGATCGATGATCTTTTAAGCAATAAGGGCAAGTATCTATTTAAAACTTACGAGAAAAATGAAATACATATACCTTTTAATTCTCAGTCAAAATGGTATAAGTTTACAATTAAAAATATTTCCGGGAATTTTCAACAATTAAATATTGAACTTGAAAATTCAACAATTTACCTCGTTCAGTTTTTTACCCTAAAAAAAGGTATTTGTGATACTTCTGTAAAAATGGGTATCAAATTTCCATTTGACAAACGACCGATACACTTCAACACGTTTATACATAAAATTTCAATTGCATCAGAGACAAGTATTGATTGTTATTTTAAAATAAATAGCAATAAAGACGCATTAAATATCCCGGTAAAACTATACACCAATCATTATTTGAATAAAAAAGCAATTAATCAATCAACAATGATTGGGGTAATAATGGGATTTATTTGTGCCTTAATTATGATAGCCTTATATTCGTTGTACGTAAGTAACAAAGAATACACCTACGCCTACTTTGCTTTATATACAATATTTGGAGGATTATGGGTCTTAAATACCGATGGCTTCACCTATCAATATTTTTGGAACAATTCGCCTAACATATACAAATATGCAATAATGATAGTTCCATTATTGTCGATTTATCTCTTTAGTCAATTTGGTATACGATTTTTAAACATAAAAAGAACAAATGCCTTTTTCTACAAATTCATTAGTTGGTACAATTGGGTTATTCTTGGTACCATATTGATTATACCTACGAATATTTTACCACAAGCATTTATTACTCAATTAATGTTGATTGAAATTGTATCGGTAACTTCTCTCAATTTATTGATTGCAATATATTCAATACGAGTTAATAAAGATGTAACGATATATTATCTGGTTGCCAATATTATTCTCATTGTAGGCATTTTAATTGTATGGTTCAATATAGTCTTTGGATTTTCATCTGTCGAAATGCGAAGTTCTATAATGAAAATTGGAATATTATTTCAAATGACAGTACTCCTCTTTGCTTTGACCAACAAAATACGCAATATTCAAAAAAACGCCGAGATACAATTGAAAGACAGTAAACAAAAATATTTTGATATTCTTGAAAATGCAATTGAAGCAATATTTATCATTCAAAATCAGCACATAAAATTTAGCAACTCACAATTGAGTATTCTAAGTAAATACAGAGTAGATGAACTTATAGATTTTGATGTTCTAAACATTGTACATGAAGAAGATAAAGCTAAAATAGAGACATTGCTCAATCTACAATCGAAAAGAAATAGTTCGGGGAAAAAGATCATTTTCCGTTCAATCGATAAAGAAGGATTTGAGAACTGGATGGAATTGATTTCTGTTCCCATTACTTGGGAACAGAAACCGGCATCACTTAATTTTATGAATGATATAAGTCAACGCATTTTAAGCGAAAAAGAAAAAGAACTTCTTGAGAAACAATTACTTCATGCACAAAAAATGGAAACAATCGGTACATTAGCCGGAGGAATTGCTCATGATTTTAATAATATTCTGACACCAATAATTGGATATAGTGAAATGTTGCTTGAAAGTGTTAAAGACGAAGAAGAAAAAGACGATATCCTTAATATAAAAACGAGTGCTTATAGAGCCAAAGAACTTGTAAGTCAGATTCTGCGATTTAGTCATCAAATCGATTCAACCCGAGAACATGTAAATGTAAACAATATAGTAGACGAAGTTACAAAGCTTCTTGAAGCAATAATACCATCTTCTATTATTTTTAAAACAATACCCTATTCAGGCAACCTTTTTGTTGAAATCAACCCAACACAATTACATCAAGTATTAATGAATATTTGTACCAATGCATATCAATCGATTACATCTTCGAAGGGAAAAATCACAATAACAGTTTCGTTGCAAGAACAAATAAACGACCCTCTTTTATCAAAAGCAGGAACATCTTATGTAAAGATTTCAATAGAAGATAACGGAACAGGAATTACACCCGAAATTAAATCGAAGATTTTTGATCCATTTTTCACAACAAAAAAGATTGGCGAAGGTACCGGTCTAGGATTATCAGTTGTCTATGGAATTGTTAAAAACAATGGAGGAAATATTATCTGTGAAAGTGCAATTGGTGTTGGAACGCGGTTCGACATACTTTTACCAATTTGTAATGAAGATAAAATTGACAAAAAACAAACCATAAAGCCGCATAAGGGCAATCATGAGCAAATACTTATTGTTGACGATGAAGAAAAAATAACAACTATGTTAAAAAAATTCATTGAAAATGAAGGTTACGATGTTACAATAGAAACAAATAGCATAAAAGCTCTGGAAAACATTAGACAAAATCCCAATCGATATCGTATTCTTATTTCCGATATTACAATGCCAGAAATTACTGGCATTGAATTGGCAAAATTATCATTGGAACTTAATACAAAGATGAATGTTATTTTCGTTACAGGTCATGTTTCACAATCAGACTTAGAAACAATAAAAGAAATTCCAAATTCGGAAATAATTCTCAAACCAATTGATTTTTCATTATTACACAAAACAATCAATGAACAATTATTAAATTAATAAATGAACAAGGTGTCCCTTATAAATAATGTAATACTGAAAAAGATCAACTTCGTTTTCATCCTATTAATATGTTTTTTTTCCGTATCCTTTGCGGTTGATAAAACGGTCTATATAACATCTGAAAGCGAATACTACAATTTAGCTCAAAGCACCTATGTATTAATTGATTCAAGTAATCAATTAACGATAGACCAAGTAATGTGCGAAAACTGTCCATTAGTCTTTAAAAGAAACCAACAAAATGAACTATACAATCCACACACAAACGTAACGTATTGGTATAAAATTCAAATTGAGAACAAATTTCAAATGGGAAAATCAATGGTTTTGGAATTTGCCAATTCGACAATTCCTATCATTCAAGTTTATGTAAAAAGGAAATCAAATCTCTATGAATATAGGACAACCGGTAATAGTTTACCTTTTAAAACCAGAGATTTAGACAATGCTCATTTTTGTTTTCAATTAACATTAGAAGCAAATGAAAAGCTAACTGTTTATGCTCAAATTTTGCCTCAAGGCGACGCTCTTAATACACCTATTGCATTATACGATGCAATGAGTTTTACCAACCAATCAAATAGAGAAGGCTTACTAAATGGTATATATTATGGAATAATGTTTCTGACAATAATAATATCTTTAATAATCAGCCTAAGTTTTAGCACTATTTCCGAAAAATCAAACTATATTTTTTTAGGAATATTGTTCTTTTTCACTATGTGGAATGCTGATTTAGACGGTTTAGCATTTCAATACCTTTGGTCGACAAATCCTTGGCTATCTAAATTTTTTATGTATATATTACCACTTATCGGCATTATTTTCATGTCATTATTTTCATATAATAATAGCAAACAATTCCTTTCGATTCTTTTATTTAATATTAAATTAGTTATATCGTTAATTATAGTACTTTTTATACTTTACACTTTTGTATTCAACATTCCATTAGCATATATCCATGCGATAAGCTTATTATTGGGGACTTGTATGCTAACATTAACCTGTTATTCGTGGTATATTGAAATCAAACTAGAACCACATTTTGCTAAATATTTTATAGCCTTATTATTGTCAATTTTAGCATGGCTTATAATCATCACATTAAAGACTTTTACCAATTTCCTTCCTAACGATTTTTACACTTATTCTTTTAAAATATTTTTAGGAATTCAAGCTGGAATTCTCACACTATTAGTCATCTCAAAAATGCAAGGTAATTATTCAGAGTTGTATTACGGGAAGATGATTAATCTAAACAAAGAAGTAGCTGACAAAACAGAAGAAATCAATAATAAGAAGAAAGAACTAACTTCAATAAACAAAGATATAACTCTAATTAACAATCTATTAAAGAAACAAAATAAAGAATTAATACAAAAAGATGAACAATTAATTCTTGGAACAAATTACACAAAAAACATTCAACAATATCTCATACCCAACATAACACCAAACACAAAAATATCGAAACAAATTTTCACATTTTTCAAACCTAAAAATGAATTATGTAGCGACGTTTTCTATGTTAAACAAATTGAGGATATATTATTTGTTGCCGTCTTTGACTGCTCTGTGAATGGAATACCGGGGACTCTTATGTCAATAATGGTTTATAATTTTTTAAACAACATCATTGCAGACAAGAATATTTTTGAAACGGATAAAATACTTCTGATTTTACAGAGGAATATTTTAGAAATGTTTACCGCCAATAATAACAATTTTTTTTCAACAGATAGTGTAGATATTGGAGTTGTTTCTATTGATTTAAAAACTAATATTTTAAACTATTCCGGCACCAAAATTCCAGCTTGGATTATAAATTCCAAAGGATTTATCGAATTTAGAGGAGATTCCAATTCATTAAACGAGAATAAATCGAAACGAGAATATCATTTTACATCTTATTCTCAAAAGTTGCAATATGGCGATATGGTCTATTTATTTTCGAATGGATATACCAACCAATTTAATAGTAAAAACGAAAAATTCATGAAAAGAAACTTAAAACTACTTTTGTCTCAAATACATAGTCACCCCTTAAATATTCAACGTCATGACATTGAAAAATGCTTTCTGGAATGGAAAGGAAATGAAGATCAAACTGATGATGTATTAATTTTAGGTATTAAGATCTAGCCTGAACAAAATGCGATACTTTATTAACCTTGCATATAAAGGCACAAACTATCATGGTTGGCAGATACAACCAAATGCAATTACAGTACAAGAAGTCCTACAAAAAGCACTATCCACATTACTTAAAAACAATACAGAGATTATTGGTGCTGGGAGAACCGATACAGGTGTGCATGCGAGCTATTTTATGGCACATTTTGATACGAGTAAAGCCATTGATACATTGGCTATTTGTTATGGAATGAACAAAATTATTCCTAACGATATTGTTATTCATTCCATTTTTGAAGTAGCTACTGATATTCATAGTCGATTTTCGGCTCTTTCTCGAACATATACCTATCATATTTCACAAGCTAAAGATCCGTTTTCTATTGAAACAACAACTTATATTTGGAGAAATCTTAACATTTCGGAAATGAATAAAGCCTGTGCTATCCTTTTAGAATACAAAGATTTTACTAGTTTTAGTAAATTGCATACAGATACTGCAACAAATAATTGTCATATAATGCAGGCTCAATGGAATAAGCCTGAAGCTAATAAATTAGTTTTTACCATAAAAGCTGATCGTTTTTTAAGAAATATGGTACGAGCAATTGTTGGAACAATGCTTGAAATTGGACAAAACAAACTTACACTATCAGAGTTTCGAAACATAATAGAAGCTAAAAATAGAGCTAGAGCTGGTATGTCAGCACCTCCCGAAGGTCTATTCTTGAGCGATATAGAATATCCTATCAAAATCCAATAACCAAGAAAGCCGGCACATAACCGGCTTTCTTGTAGAAATCACATAGAGAGTACTATTATCTTAATAGCAAGACATTTCCGAAGGTCGTTTTTTTGTCATTATTGGAAGAAGCCT
>Ga0302288_1001777_pt1 | contig 13401 bp, 10 predicted proteins | sample III_Fen_N1_1_FD_194549 | JGI IMG/M metagenome (GOLD analysis project Ga0302288, IMG submission 194549) | Peat permafrost microbial communities from Stordalen Mire near Abisko, Sweden - III_Fen_N1_1 | ecosystem: Environmental > Terrestrial > Soil > Wetlands > Permafrost | place: Sweden: Abisko...
AAGCAATTGGTGTAAGAACCGCTTACGATTTCACAATGCTTGACGATAGTTTTGTGAGGAAACAAATGTCGGTTGTCGAATTACGATTGAAACAAGATTTGCAAGGTATTCCAACCATAAAAATGGAGGAAGTACAAGCCAAACAAAGCATTGCCACAACCCGAACTTTTGAGAGAAACTACACCGAATTAAAAGACATAAAAGAACGTGTTACAACCTTTGCTGTTTCCTGTGCCGAAAAGCTTCGGAAACAAGGTTCGTGCTGCAATTCGATAATGGTTTTTATTCATACTAACGGACACCGCCAAGACCTACCGCAATATAGTCGCAACATTGTTGTGAAATTACCCTTTTCAACAAATTCAAATATTGAATTGGCTACATTTGCAGTACAAGCTTTGGAACAGATTTTTAAATGCGGGTATCATTACAAAAAAGCGGGCGTTGTTGTAATGGATTTTACTCCCGAAAATGAACGTCAATTAAAACTGTTTGACGATAGAAATGTGAAACATATTCCATTAATGAAAGCAGTTGACAAACTGAATGCGATGTACGGACAACAAAAATTAAGACTTGCATCACAAGACATAAAGAAAGTCTGGAAGATGAAACAAGAACGGTTATCACCACGCTATACGACCAATTTGAATGACATTATAACTATTCAAGTCTAATGTGTTTTCATTCGCAACAATCAAAAACGGCACAGGAACTGAAACATCGGTTTGGTGTTACTTTTAAAGACGAAAGTCAATTTACACCATCGGTGTATAATGGTTTTCAATATCCGAAAACGCCAATAATTACCGATAAAGAATCGGACACTATCCAATTATTCAATTGGGGATTAATTCCTCATTGGGCAAAAGACACAACGATACGAAAAAACACACTCAATGCACGAATTGAAACATTGACCGAAAAACCATCGTTCAGAGATGCAGTCAATAATCGTTGTTTGATATTGGTTGACGGTTTTTTTGAATGGCAATGGCTCGACCCTAAAGGAAAACAGAAACAAAAGTATTTGATTACCTTACCCAATAATGAAGCGTTTGCCTTTGCAGGTCTTTGGAACGAATGGACGGACAAAACAACAGGGGAACTCTTAAAAACCTACACAATCATTACCACAGAAGCAAACGAACTAATGAGTGAAATTCATAATTCTCAAAAACGAATGCCTTTTATTTTGACCAAAGAAAATGAGTTTGAGTGGCTGAACGGAAACCAACGACAAATCCTTAATGTAGAATTACATGCAATGAGATGTTGAAATATTTTAAATCCTTTTAAAATGTAATTAGTCATACAGGATTGATAATAAAAAAGGACACCTAATGATGTCCCTTCAAAAAGAATATAACAATTCCTTTATTTCACCAATTCGGTAAGTTCTTTCCCAGCCTTAAATCCTACTACTTTCTTAGCAGCGATTTGTATTTCTTTCCCTGTTTGTGGATTTCTGCCTATTATGGCTGAACATAACGATGTCTTATTATTTTTCACCACAACAGTCCCATTGAATATCCCGGCTTCCGTTTCAATTATCATTTGATAGGTATCAGAAGGCAGAGTTGAAATATCAATAACTGGTATGTTTTTGACTGATATATCCATTTTACCGTTCATGTCATAGATGATGTACTGACAACCGATAGTCGTTCTTAGCTGGTTTTCGATTTCATCACTTTCATTAAAGCTTAGGCTTTTCTTTTAATAGTACTTCCTTTTCTAATTGAGTATAAATATCCAACGACAATATTTCCAGCAATTCATCAAAATTCATAAACGTGATTCCATCGACTGCGTTATAAAGCAATTCATTATACCATTGATAGAATTCATCGGTCTTTTCTTTTACTCCGGCAAGTTCTATAATTTCACTGCTTATATTCAGATAATACGGACTACAATCAAAGCCTAAATTTTCTAATGACTGCATTAAATATTTATTTCGAAGTTCTTCTTGAATCAAATGGATTAATAATTTTCTATTCATGGTTGCTGTTTTTTATATTGGATTAGTAACTGTTTAGTCTAATTAAATACATGTTATTGTTGTACAAATATAGCTTAAAGATTTGTTGTTTACAATAATTATATACAACTATTACTTGTTTAAATACACTAATATAATGTATTTAAACAAGTAATAGTTGTTGTATTAGAAATGAGCTGTTTTTCTTTAATCTTCAATGAGTTATATTTGTTGTAGATTATTTTTGATATGGAAAGAATAAACAGAATTAAAGAAATACTGGTTATAAAGGGAATAAGTCAGAAAGAACTTGCCGCAAAACTTGGAAAATCAACCAATAGTATTGCATCAATTTGTAACAATAAATCACAGCCCCATTTGAAAGATTTAAAGATAATTGCTGAAATTTTGGATATTGATATTCGGGAATTATTGGTTACGACGAAACAACAAAAGTAATTTCTTGCCATTAATAGATTAAATGAACGTTCTGAATCGAAACAAACAAATTGAAATGTAGATTTTTTTATTAGAGATTGTCAGATTTCATTCGGAAATACACTGCCGACAATAAAAAAGAGAACGCCTTGACAGAATTCCTTTCATTTAAGTTACCACTTTATATTAAAGTACATAATAAAACATTGCTAAGGCAGTATTTTAGTAACTAATTATTATTGTTCTATAATTCCGCTTTTATAGGTGTACACCTATAAAAGCGTACCTCTGCATGTATGAAATAGCAGTTATGCATCTGTAAAATAATAATTTATGGGAAACAGTGTCCAGAAAAACAAACAAGAAAGAGGAACACAAATACATTGAAAGTAAAGTAGTCAAGAGCTGGTTTATTGGAGAAATGCAAAAAAAAGAGTACGTTGACATTATTAAACCCTGACTAATACAGAAATACAAGTTAGACTACTTTTTTTTAAAGAATAGTTACATCAAATAAATTTATTACATATATTTGTGACTGTTTTTTACAATAGAACAATACAATATACGCAATAGTGAATTCACGCACACTATATAGCTTTTTCAACAAAAGCAAGGTAACGGTTTATTTACCAAAATATTCAGGTACGGAGTTGTTTTCTATTCAGATACATTCTTTCCTTTATCAGGTGCTATATTGGCAAAACAGCTCAGAACCTTTCAATAATGTACGTGTTTTTTGAGAAGAGTTATGATATAAAACAATGAATAAATAATATATAAAAATCATAAAAATGAAAAGAATTACAGTCGCAATCTCATTAACAATGGCAAGTCTTGTCAGTATGGCACAAATCAATGTATTCAGTGGTAATAATGTAGGTATAGGAGCAGGGCTTACCAGTTCGGCATCGGTTCTCAGTATTAACACAACGGGTTATAATTATGCTTCTGTAAGTTTAGCACCAACCAGCACAACAATTGGAAGAGGGTTACTTACAACTAATATAGCAACATCAAGTGCTAACTATATAGGGCTTGGAACTAGCTTGTCTAGTACAACTGGAGGATATGGTGCAGTACTTAGAGGTGTATGGGGGTATTCTTGTAATACTACGGCACAAGGTCAGGGGCAAGCTTATGGTGTTATTGGTACTGCAGGAAACTGTACAAGTGGATATAACTATGGCGTTTGGGGAAACTTAACGGGAACAAACGGAGGAGCAGCTGTATATGGTACTGTTAATGGAGGTCAACCAAATGTTGGTAGCGACTTATATGCTGGATATTTCATCGGAAAAGTTAATATAACCGGATCTCTTTGGGTTAATGGTACACAAATCACCAGCTCGGATCAAAAGCTCAAAAAAAATATTGCATCACTTGATTCATCAGATAGAATATATAACTTACTACCCAAGAAATATTTTCTTAAAACGCAAAACGAACTAGTTGCAAGTTCTGTTAAAAAAAGTATGACCTCAGATACAGGAAAGTTTTAACAACAGCATCTATTGAAGAAAATCCTCAATTAATAAAGAAACAACATTATGGATTTCTTGCCCAGGATTTACAAAAAGTATTTCCTGATCTTGTTTATACAACAGCTGATGGAACTCTTGGTGTCGACTATCAAGGTTTGATCCCGATTATTGTAGCACAGTTGCAGGTAATGAAACAGCAAATGGATGCAAAAGATGCACGAATCGAAGCACTGGAAAAAGCTTTGGCAAAATTAAATGGAAAGAAATAATTGGAGTTAACTCTATGATGAGAAATTCCACCTTTTTGAAATCGTGGGACTTCTAAAACAAAAAATATGAAAAGGATTATTATTATATTCACATTGCTAGCTCTGGGTATTGCAGCCCATTCGCAGGCATTTAAAGCTAGTTATACATACGATGCCAACGGCAACCGCACCTTGGCTACAATCATTTGGTTAAGTACCTCGCTTAAAAGTGATACATTATCTACCATAGATTTAGAAACATTGCAAAACACTTCTCTAACAGGAGATACCCTTGTTTTTCCGATACAAGGGTATATAAATTCGAGCATCGATTCAATTGGTAAGACAAAAATTTCCATTTATCCAAATCCTACTCATGGTATATTATTGATCCAATTGACAGGATTCGATATTGCAAATAATGTAGCGAACATTGTTGTATATGATATTAATGGTATTAAAATTTTACAAAAGTCTTCGATATCACAACTTAATAGCATTGATCTGTTATCTCGACCAGCAGGTACATACATTCTCACCATTCAATTGGGTACTTTGTCAAAAACCTACACAATTATTAAGAACTAATCCTCAAACCAACCGGAAATGAATAAATATTTTATTATAATAGTTTGTGCCTTGATGACAATGACACAAGGCTATGCACAAACATGTAATTTTACTGACCAGCTGACTATCTCGGTTGGTGCAATACCAACTTGTGGTGTCATTACCCAATTATCGAGTGCTGATCAGACATTGGAAGCAAGAGATAAAATAACTCTTGGCGAAGGATTTAGTGTAGACAATTCTGCGAGTACACATACTTTTACAATAAAGACGGATAATACCGTAATTCCAGCAGCATATAATCAAGATAACATTAATGGTTTAACCCGATCATTAAATACATCAACATGTGTCCCAGGAACCATAAAGGGAGACTACACCGTTGGTCCTGATGGTGAAATGGCTTATAATATTCCGGTAAATATATCTCCGGGAACGAAAGGGATGCAACCAGACCTACATATTTTATATAACAGCCGAAGCGGAAATGATATTTTAGGATGGAACTGGCATTTAGGTGGAATTTCATCCATAACCCGCACAGCAAAGAATAATTATTATGATAACACAACGAGCTCTGTCCAGTTTAACAACACTACCGATGTATTCAGCCTTGATGGTCAACGTCTGATTCTAACCGGTACGAATACGTATTCACCGGAAAATAATCCTTACACCAGAATTGTATTCAATGGGACGGGTTTTACACTCACCACTCAGTCGGGACTGGTTATGCAATATGGACAGACAGCTACATCACGCATAACACCAACAGGAGCTCCATTACCTGTAGCTTGGACTATCAATCGTATTACAGATCCAGATGGTAATTATGTAGAATATACTTATTTAGTGGATGAAACCAGTGGAGAAAACATAATAAATGAAATTAAATATACGGGCAACAACTCTATTGCACCATATAATAGTATTAAGTTTGCATATAGTAGACGAAATGATCCAAATACGGTCTATATAGGCGGTTATCCTTTAAAACAAGCCCTACGCCTTGACGCCATAAGAGTTTACAGTGAAAATAACATGTCGAAGGAGTATACTTTTTCATATTCAAGCGATGGCACATATAATAAACTTAACCAAATATCTCTTGTTGATGAAGGTATTACTTACAATCCAACAATTATTAACTGGGGATCAACCGATCTGACGAATGTATCAACAATAGATGCAGGCTCCTCATCAAGTTCTGGTGTACAGTTAGGCTCTCTCAACAGTAACAAGGTATATTTTGGTGATTTTAATGGCGATGGCATAACAGATATTGTAAAATGGAATAAAGCACAGACATTAAATATTGCGGTTTCTAATGAAACTGCGACACCTATCACACTAACATCAACACCATTAGATATTGATGTTATGGATTGGAACAATGATGGAAAAGACGAAATAGCCGTCCACCTGCAAGAAGGGACAAGCGATATTGTTAAATATTACTCAGTTTCAAATGGTAGTGCGACTCTCGTTGATCAAAAAACAACAACAATAGTAACAGGGGCGTCTTGCTCTTATCTTTATGGTGATTTCAACGCAGATGGAATCATAGAACGTTTGATGATATATGGATTTGGTATTAATGGTCTTGAAAGGTTTGGTAATGTTTCTGTTATGACAGCGTGTAATTTGTCTTCATATACTATCAACAGTGTAAAACTTATTGATTATAATGGAGATGGAAAACCTGAAATTTTGGCGAACGCATGCTCTCCATATAGTCTTTCATCATTAAAGAGTTCTGTTATGAATTATCCTACTCCTACTATAACGTGTGGAGACTATATTCTTTCATTAGCGGGAACGACTCTCACAGGTACGCTTATTGCTAGTGGAGCGAACAACATATCGAGCATGTATATCGGAGATTTCAATGGAGATGGAATCCCTGATATACTTTCTTATAATTATACATCGACATGGTCTCTTTTATATGGAACAGGTAACGGTTATGTTTCAGGTACGGTTCCTTCCAGCTTAAGCAGTATAAATCCAACAAGTTCGACTACAAAGATAAAAATCACGGATATCAATGGTGATGGTAAATCGGATATCATTTATGCATTAAATGGTACTGTTAATATTATTCTTTCGTCAGGGTATAATTCATTTCGACCGGTTGTACCAAAGACTGTTTCGACAGCAACAGGCATTACTGATGTCTTTCTCGATGTGGTTGACTTACCGCTGTCAACCGCTTCCGTCGATCCTGTACAGATTGTTTATGGGAATAATATAGCAACAGAATCTTATAAACTTATAACATTTAATACGTTACTCAATGGTAATTTATTGATGAATGCAATTACTGACGGATTTAATAATACAACTAATATTACATTTGCCTTTGCAACAACAGCAACGACGACAACGCCTTTAGCTGAACCGATGAGACTAATAAAGGGCAAAATGTTGCTCCCGATCCATCTAACAAAAACAAACGGGACTTCCACTCTTGTCGATAATACCTACACTTTTGCAAATGCTTACCAACATACTTTAGCCGGGTTTATGGGCTTTACCTCATTAACAGCAACAGAAGCTGTTACAGGTGTGAGTGTAACGAGTACCTACCAGTTATCAATTAGTAATGGAACCACCTCCTGTTTGAATTCATGGATGGACTCCCGTGTTGTAAAGAGTTGCACAAATACGTCTCTTTCCACTTCCTCGTATACAGCACAAGCAAAAGGTGGTGATATGTCAAAAAAATTATTTTATCCGATAGTTTCACACAGCGAAACAACTAATAATATAACAGGAACCACAACAATTTCAGACATATCAAGTTTTGATGCAAATTTGGGAGTGCCAACCATTACCACTAAAACAGTTGATGGTTGGACTTTTACCAATAACAACAGTTATACACAGGTTGAAAACAATAAAATTAAAATTTCGCAAAGTATGTCAACAAGTACAAAAGGAACAGCATCGTATTCGACGACAACAAACTATACTTACGACAATACCTATCCAATGAGGGTTGTTTCGTCTTCAAATCAAGCAGCGACAACAACATTTGCAGGCTTCGACTCTTATGGTAATGCCACAACATCAACGGTAACTCCAACGGGGAGTTCCTCAGGCAGAACCAGTAGCTGGACTTATGATACCTATGGCAGATTTATTACCAGTTCTACCGACCCTCGAGGTTATACATCCCACACTCAATACAGAGCATCAGACGGTTCACCTCTTTCTTCAACTAATTATAATAATTTATCTTCAAATTACTCTTACAACAACGATGGTGGCAAATATGTAACATCAGTAACAATGCCTGATGGAACTATTACAACTGATGCAATAGGGTGGGACAATTCCGGTACTGGTCTGTATTACAGTCAGCATTCCGAAAGTAATGGCAATACTCAGACCCGTTATTATAACAATAAATTTCAACTCAGTAAAGAAACTGTATTAGGTTTAAATGGGGTTTTGATGACAAAGACCTATACATATAATGATAACGGGATGCTTGCCTCTGAAACCGATAATGCAGGTAGGACTCTCAGTTACGGGTATGAAACGACAAACTGCTCGGGTCGTATTATAAGAAAAACCAGTAATGACTTCAATATTGATCTTCAATATTCCTACAGTGGCAATTCGGTAACAGAAACAGATCTTAAAGATAATACGACAAGCACCAGCACTTACGACGGTGCAGGTAACCTTATAACATCTGATGGTAGTAATGGCAAAGTCGACTATGAATATTATCCTTCAGGAAAGCTCAAGAGTTCTACCACAATGGGCAAGGTCACAAGTATGACTTACGACCCTGTAACTCTCAACCAGCTGACCCTGACAGACCCTGACCTTGGCACCACTACCTTTACCTATAATGGTTACGGACAGATGCTTACAAAGACTGATGCAAAAAGTCAGGTAACAACATACGTTTATGATAATTCCGGCAGAACTCAGTCTGTCTCGGGAACTAACATGAACTTGAGCTATACATATTCAAATACTCCCGGTTCGCTTGGGCTGGTTCAAAGTGTAACTCGCGATGGTATCACGGAATCTTATACTTACGATGTATTAAATCGTCCCTTAACAACTACAACTAGTGGACCTGTAAGGACTGGTGCTGCAAATACTAATTTCACCACTACTTTTACATACGATCCCGCAACCTCTCGTTTGGCTTCGGTGAATTATCCAACAGGTCTTTCCTTGAAATATGCTTATGATGCTGTAGGGAATCTCATACGAATAGACAATGCGGCAGGTGGCAATATTTGGACTGGTAACTCTGCAAATACAGGTAATCAATGGACTCAATTCACTTTAGGTAATGGTCTTATCACAAGTCTGGAATATGGCACTGACGGTTTGATGACTGCTATCAAAACGGGGACTTCTTCGACTCCAACAAGTGTCCAAAATCTAGGATATACATACAATGCTTCTAAACAGCTGACACAACGTACAGATGGACTCTACGGGCTATCTGAAGATTTTACTTATGATGCCCAAAACAGACTTACAAGTGACGGGTTAACAGGTCAGCCACAATATCTCCATCAGTATACATATGAGGCTAACGGCAATATTAAAACCAGTTCGGTTGCCGGAAATTACAATTACAATGCAATACAGCCTCATGCTGTCAGTAGTGTTGATGGTATTGTGACTGCAACATCAAGCAACTCGGCTCCTTCGCTTTCATGCACGAGTACTTATAACATTGAGAATAAAACGGCAACTATTGATAATGGCACTTTTCGTGACGAGTTTACATATGGTATCAATGGCAACCGCTTCCGCCTTGACCTTAAAACGAGTGGTGGAACCCTACAGGGCTCGAAAGTGTATGTTGACGAAAGTGAATTTGGTTACAATGCTGCGGGTACCAGTACTTACAAGCGTACTATTATAACAGCTCCAACCGGTGTATGTGCCGTGTGGCAGGATAGTGCTGGTGTGCAACAGATTTTCTATATCCATACTGACAGGCAGGGGTCATGGCTTGCAATCTCCAATCAGTCCGGCACGGTTACCAACCGCTACAGTTATGATGCTTGGGGGCGTGCCCGCGATGTTACTACCTGGTATCTTAAAACGGTGGGCATTGTGAGCCCTACAAATAATCTGGCAGCTCTCCAACCTCGTTTCGACCATGGTTATACCGGTCAGGAACATATGTCGGCTTTTGGTCTTATAAATATGAACGGGCGTATTTATGATCCTTACTTGCAGCGGTTCATCAGTCCTGATCCTTACGTTCAGGATCCTTCTAATGCTCAAAACTACAACAGGTATTCGTATTGTATGAATAACCCGCTTATGTATACCGACCCCAGTGGTTATAAATGGAAGATTTTTAAAAAAATCGGTAATGCGGTAAGTGCTGTGGGTAAAGGCGTTGCTAATGTGGCTACAAGTGCTGGAAAGGCAGTCCTTAATGTAACACACGAAGTTATGGCTATGCCTGCGAGTTCAGTGAGCTACGTTTGTGGATTTGCCGATGGAGCAATTCATGGCAATAATGTTTGGAAGGAAGCTGACAGATGTGCAAGAAATTCATATAGAATTACTGCTGGACTTTTCGATAAAAATCTAAAGGAACTAGCATGGCAATTACCCCAAATAGCACTTGGTTATGGAACATCGCAAGCGTTAAATTTTGCTGGTAATGTAAAAGAAGTGTCCCAATATGATGGGGCAACACTAGTTGAAACATATAGTCAAAACTGGAGTGGTTCAGCTTTTACATTAGGTAGTTATATTGATGCAGAAAAAGGGGTAAAGGCAGATCCCAATGATAAAGTTTTTCAACATGAATATGGTCATTATTTACAAAGCCAATCAGTTGGTTGGGCATACATTACAGGTTATGCATTACCAAGTGTGTTTGGTGACCCAAACAATGACCCTAATTTGCACGATTTTAATCCAATTGAACAAGATGCAAACGCAAGAGCTATTCGTTACTTTCATAATAAAATAGGAAATGATTTAAAATGGGATTTTTATTTTAATCCACTTGGTAATTCCAGAAAAAACTGGCTTGAAAATCCGAACAATTATGATACACCTGAATTTCAATCGTTACTCAATAATTCAATTGTCAAACCCAAATGGTACGATTCATTAGGAATGGCAACTTTAGTAGCCCTTCCATTTTCACCTTTAACTTTATTTGCATATGGAATACCCTCAATTTATCATTCATTGTATTATAGGAAACATAATGTTTACAATCAATAAATCAATAAATCAATAAATCAATAAATCAATAAATCAATAAATCAATAAATCAATAAATATGAAAAATTTTGTAATTATAATTTCCATTTGCTTAGCTTATTTCACAGCATGTTGTTCTTGTAAACATGAAAATTGTCATAAAAAAATAATTATAATTAATAATTCAAATAAATCTATTTATTATCACCCCAATTCAAGTAATTCTGATACCTTAATTCTTGATTATAATCCAACATCAATAGATGGTTTTAAAATTGAAAAACTATCTAGTAAAAATGATTATTATAATAGTTGTATAGAAGGCAGATTTTATGATTCAAAAACAATAAGATATATTTTTTATGATGCACAAATATTAGAAACAACACCATGGGATACGGTAAGAGCAAAATATTTGATTTTAAAAAGGTATGATTTAAGTCTTGAAGATTTGCAACGAATGAACTGGACCATAACCTACCCATAGTTCAATAGGGGCTGTGTTTTGGTAAATGAAACAAGTAAAATGAAATGAAAGTACGGTTCAATAATGCTGTAAATGTGGCAGTTTTTCAAAGCCTGCCATGTTTTGGCGTTGCAACAAGTGGCACTAACCCCGATGCTCAGAACTACAACCGTTATTCGTATTGTATGAATAACCCGCTTATGTATACCGACCCCAGTGGTTATAAATGGAAGATTTTTAAAAAAATCGGTAATGCTGTATGTGCTGCCGCCAAAGCTGTCGCTAGTGTGGCTACTACTGTTGGAAAGGCTGTTGTTTCAGCAGCTGTGGATGTAGTAGCTATAACAACAGGCGTTCCATTAGCTTTAGCAGCAACAGCGGTAAGTTCTGTAGTCGGGGTAGGACAAGTCATTTTTTCTGGTGGTAAGAATTGGACTATCCTTAAAAATGATGTAAAAATAGCCAGAGGACTTTGTAACGGATCACCAGGACAGATATTGTCAAGGTTTACATGGGAGTTACCGCAAACAATAGTTGGTTATGTTGCGTCACAAGGTTTTAATATGATTGGCGATGTAAAAGATGTTTACTATTTTCATGGGGCTACGGTTGTGAATCATTATAGTTCTTTAGGTGGTGCTTTTACAATAGGTTCTTACATAAACGCTGGTAATGGAAGCACTAATCAAGATATTATGCATGAATATGGTCATTATTTACAAAGTCATTCTGTGGGACCAAGTTATTTATTTAACTATGCATTACCTAGTCTGGTAAATGCACGCGAAACACCACAAGGGAATAATGAACACAATGCATTTTGGGTAGAACAAGATGCAGATATTAGAGCAAGAAATTATTTTGGAGATTCAAATTGGAATTATGATGCATATCAAATTTTAGGAGATCCGCATAACCCAGATTACACTAATAAGTATGCGAACTGGTATAATTATATGGGACCCAGTTTATTTAAGAAATTGTATAAATGGTTAAATACTGCAAAAAATTAATATAAAGAATACAGCTATGAATAAAACATTATCTTTTATTTTTATTGGGGTTGTTTTGGTTTGTTTGAATTTATTGGGTTGTAATCTGCATGATGATTATGTACGTCATTTCAAAATTAGCAATAATTCAAATGCTCCCATATACTACGCATTTTCATACTCATATCCTGATACTAGTTTAAGCAAGATTAACAATATTCCTTATTCTAATGCGAATCAAACGCATAAAGTCTTTGCCAAAAATAGTTTGTCTGAAGGAACAAATGTATTAGAGTTGAATCCAACAACATTGATGTTTATTTTAGATGCCCATACAGTAGAAACCACCCCGTGGGACAGTATTGTAAAACATAATATGATATTAAAGCGATACCAGCTTACTAAAACTGATATGGAAAAAAGCAACTGGACAATAACTTATCCTTAGGCTGTAAAATGTGTAAGTTCGTAGTATAGAATGTACGTTTCAATAAAGGTGTAAAGGTTTATACTGTCTGAATAATGCAACACTTTTTTTTGCATTTATTTTATTATCAGACAATAATCGTTTGTTATACTGTTCCTTAGAGTTTCTTAAAAGACCCGCATGGTTTGTCGGCAATTCGATCAGGTTATTTTGAGTAACTAATCTGGTTTCGTGTGGAACTATAGTGGTTACCTTACATTACCCGCATGGTTAATTGAACAAACCATGCGGGTTTGTTTTTATAACCCCTTTAGTCCTGTGGAAAACCCGCTTAGTTATTTCAAGTAACCAAGATGGTGCAACCGGCAAAGGTGATGTCTTGTGGTTGAGTTCTGTAACGCGAGGTTCTAAACAGAGCTACTGAAAGTTAAAGACATATGTCGTTCTGCTATTTTTATGGCTGTGCTTTTGTTAACGAAATGAATATGTTAAAGAATGTGAATATTTGTTTCGCAAATGAATAAAAGTTTTAATAGTTGTGTAACGGTTTCAGGTCTAGGCGTTTCAAAATGGCAG
>Ga0302288_1001783_pt1 | contig 13370 bp, 22 predicted proteins | sample III_Fen_N1_1_FD_194549 | JGI IMG/M metagenome (GOLD analysis project Ga0302288, IMG submission 194549) | Peat permafrost microbial communities from Stordalen Mire near Abisko, Sweden - III_Fen_N1_1 | ecosystem: Environmental > Terrestrial > Soil > Wetlands > Permafrost | place: Sweden: Abisko...
TATTTCAACATCATCCATGCTACCTTGCGAGGGATATAACCTTCAGATTGTTTTGCTAATGCATATACTACAAGTTGTCTTCCTGCATGATGAAGCTTTTCGCCTTTAAATTCGCTACTCGTTTTCCAGTCAAATACATCTGCGTATTCACCGTCATAGAAAGTTGCGTCACTGAATCCATATATCCACAATCCCGGCTCAACTTCAAATAGAATTTCTTCCTCTGTTTTTAACTCCATATCCATTTTTTTATATGTCTCAGCAAAATGTTTAATATCGGCAATCCATGAATCTGCAATCTTCTGGTTAGGAAAATCAAAGCCCAAAATATCTGCTTCCATCAACCCATCTTCTATGACCGACTTCAAACATGATTCATCTTTTTCTCCATTATAAATTGACTCAAGGGCATCATGTAATTTATTCCCCATCATAGAATAAATGTTTGGTCGCCCTCTATCTTTTGGTTCTTGCACATAAGTTTTATAATATGAATACTGGCAAGTATCAAATGCATTGAGCCTACTGATTGAGTATAATGGGATTTTCTTATCCCGTAATTCTTTAACCTTTTCTTTAATTTTCATACCTTCTCCTTATAACCAAACTATGTGGTTGTTGTATAATTCTTTAAACGCCATTTTGCCTAAATCTGTTGGAGCCATTTTGCTTCCACTTTTTAGAATTTCATTATATCTATCAAATATATATCCTACTTGATATTGTTGAAATACATTTTGAGCTTGTAATTTTTCTGCCTCTGAACGAATTTTATCTTCAGTTAAACCTTCGTCAAACATGAGAATATATTTTTCAGCGTTTAATGATTTTAAATATCTTTGATGATATGAACTAATATTGCTACCACCAACAGATGCTCCAGTTTTATAACCCATACTATCAAGTTGTTGTGGAAGTTTTTCACTCTCGCCTATCATACAAATTTTCTTATTTTGTATATCAGAATAATTTAAACTATATCCATATATTGCTTTGCTTTTTGCAAATGGAATTATGGGCAACCATTTACTGATATCTGCATCAGGAAACTGTGTATTTATTCTGCCCATGACTCCGACAATTTCTTCATTATGATTATACCAAGGCACACTCACTCTCATTGTGGTGGAATCATATCCTACATTGTATTTAATTTGTGTATCAATTGATATACCATCTCTCAAGAATAACATATTCGGAGACATTTTAAAATCATTCATAATTTCATCTGGATAAGTTTGTAAATCAATATCTTTAATTGAATTCTTAGATTGTATCTTTTTATAATATGCCCCGAATGGAAGATATCTTTCTATGGGAACAAGAGCATCATCAGACAATCCTAACGTTGAGTACATATATTTTAATACATTTCTGAATGATGTGTTTAATTTATTTTGAATCAGTGAAATTATATCGCCAGATAATCCGGTAGAAAAACATGTGAATGGAATATTTTCTGAGCCATATTTTATAACTACACTTGTTGGATTTCTGTCATAGTCTCGACTGCATCTAATTTCTTGTCGTGATGAATTCCTTTTTATATTACAGAAATCAACAGAATGTAGTAATTGCTCTATTTTATCCGGTTCATCTTTTAAATATTCCTTTAGAGCAATTACATCCATTAGTCACCTCTATTTGCTAAAAGCCCTATCATGATAAGGATTGCAAAATCCAATTTCAGTCCATTTATTCCACTGACCATCAAACTTGAATACCAAGGCTTGATTCGCCTCATCATTGCGAGTCTTTGTGTGAAAGAAAAGTTTATACTTCTTATTGCGGTCAAGTTCCACTATTTCACGAACATTTGTATATTTGCCATGTTCATCTCTTTTTAGATTATGTGGTTTGATATCATATTTATCACCATCAAATTCATCTTCCCATACATCCCTGAACATGATAATTTCAGAAAATACTTCTGCAATTTGTTTACCATTAGCAAGACATTGTAAATCAAGAAATCTCTTATTCATCATATGCAATGCTAATTGTAGTGTGACAATGCAAGCAACATTTTCCTTTGATACGGCTTGAAATAACTTCTTTGAATCAGATAGCAAACTTTCCCATGCCGATTTATTATTATCTTCTGCGAGTTTCATTGTATCATAGATTACCAAGTCAAGTCCAAGTTTACTTTGTTTTTTTATAACCTTTGTGGTCTTTTCAATATTATAATCAAATGTCTTGACAAACTTCAACTTCGGCTTATACTCTCTATTGATAATTTCTTGTGCTTCTTTGATTTTAACTATATCCTCATCCGTGAATGTGCCAGTTTTTAGTTTCTTGCGTGTGAGATTATAATAATCCAACCGTCTTACTAATACATGAATGAGCAGAAGCAGTTTATAAACCTTATTCTGTTGCTCGTTGGATATAATCATGACATTGCCACCAGATTCTACTATGGGAATAGCATACACATCCATTATAACAGACGATTTACCTCCATTGGTATAAGAACATACAGCAGTAATATCTGCACGAGGAACGCCCAATGTGAGCCTATTCAAACGTGGAGCATATTTACCATATCCAATACCCATCTCTTCACCACGTTTACATGATTCCAGAAATTCATCATCAATTCCTAAATCTTCAATTTCAACGTCCATTGTTTTAGCAATGATAGAGTCATTCAGAATGTATTCATAATAATCAAATACTTCCTGTGTGGTCATTTTGTTGAATTTATCCATATTACTGATAACATTAAATCCCTTATCATGCAATGTTAGTAGAAAATTGTTCTTAGATAAATTATCATAATATGCATCTGCATTAGTGGCATCAACAATTGAAATCATTTCATTAATTGAATTCCAACCACCTCTGCGTTCATAACCATTTTTTAATACCGGATTAGAAACCGTAAAAGCCGCAATACTTGCATCATCAAATGAGCGATACCCATTCTTAAATAATTCCATCCCCAATGAATAGTAAAATATTCCATCTTCTGTGAGGAATGTTTTATTTGCCACTACATCTGTATAATCTCCATATTTTTCTGGGTCTGAGAATAGACATGCTATAAAATTACCTTCCATGATATTCCTATTTGATACAAGTTCACTTGGATATAAATCTAATGTTTTCATTAATCCTCCAGAAAAATTGATATATCTTTGCGTTGATTTGTTGCTGTAGATTTTATATTTGCATTGATTATGTCTAATTCCACATAATTCCCATCGGTTGATTTGGGTTCAATTATTTTCACAGTTGATATGTTATTTTTGATTATGGCTATTATATAGGAAGTTTTTTGAAATATATTATTAAACTCTTTTGTGTTAGCATAATCAAAACTTGCTTTATTTTGGCGTATACATTCATATATTAAATTTTCTGGATACTCTAAGGATTTTAGTTTTGAAATAAACATAGGTGGGACAATCCCATTATCAAATATCATCTCAGAAACTAAATTGATTAAGTGGCTTTTAGATTCCTTATCCTTTTTCCATTCATTATACACGGACTCATCTTTAAAATACTTACTTAGTTTTCCAACTTGCCCTTTAAAGAAGATATCATTTGTACCAGATTCACCCGTTATATAACACTTAACTTTTCGTGCCATTATTACACCCCTTTGTTAAAAAGAAAAGGGGCAATTAAGCCCCTATCACTATTCTTTTAGAACTGCTACGATTGCTGACAATCCCTCTGTGCTTAGTTCTGTTGCATTTTTGAAGTTTTTAATTCCGTGTTTAGCCATGATTGCTTTAATTCGTTCCTTTGCATCTTCTTCAGCGTTTGGAAACTTTTGTTGAATAAATGTAACCATTTCTTCATTTTTTCCATCTTCTGATTCTGCTACGGTTTCTGCAATAGAAGCTTCTTTCGCAAGTTCGGCTTTTTCTTTTGCATCTTGCGCTTTCTTTTTATCAAACTCTTTGTCAGAAAAATCTTTGCCCAGTGAATTTTTAATACCTTCTTCAACCGCTTTGAAATAATTCATTGCTCCGTATTCAACACGATTTGGGATATTATCAAAACGTGAACCTGCATCAATAAATCCATCTGAACGGAAATACATATAACGTTCTGTATCTTTAAGCATACTTTCTTCAATAACTTTTTCAGTTACGATATTACACACAACGTCTGCTTTATAAGCAAATACGTTATAGTAATCAGCAGAAAGGTTAGATGTGATAATGCTATACGGGTCGCCATCAGTCTTTTGTTTAATCTCACGGAACTTGTTATGACCAATCATAAAGAGTCCAGATTTTACACGTTTAAGTCGAGTAAGTTGTTCAGTAAGGAGCATAGATAGACGCTCTCGCCCTTTACCATATCCTCCAAAAGCCTCGTTAATTGACTTGCAATCCGTTTGTTTTTCAACTTTATGCATTCTGATAACTTCTTTGATTGCCATATTCACAAGTTCATCAATAGTATCAATGGCAATCATTTTAAATTCATTGTCATCAGGATTTTTAACAAGCTCATCAACAATCGCTACAAACTCTTTCCATGTCATAGGATTTTCATAAACCAAACCATCAATTGCATGGAATCCATCTTCATCTCCCAATGAAATCAGCAGAAGTTTGTCAATGTCTCCATAAACGTCTTTTGCAAGATTTGCCATTAGAGTTGATTTACCAATTTTCCGTTCTCCAATAATAAGATGACAATAATTCTCAAGATTCACCTTAACAGTATTCTTTTTTCCCAGTGCCATTGTTTACCTCCATAGGTTTAAGTGAGTGTCTATTAAAACAAATCCTCATCATCGTCATCCATTTCAAACAATTGAACTCCAGTTTCTTCTTTCACTTGTGTTACAGTTTTAGTTTCAGATGTTGTATAAATTTGTGCTCTGAATTCTTCTTCTGACAATCCGCTATCAACTGCTCCATCTGTGAATGCTCCCTCAATCAGTGGTTTAGAGAGTCGGAATTCAATTTTATTACCACCTACAGGTTTTGTTTTGGGTTTAAAATCTTCAATCTTAGAAATTCCCAATTCAACTTGTTCTCGTTGACTATCTGTAAGCATATCTTCAGTAAATTCCACTTCTTCTGCACCACGGAATGCATTGATTTCCCATGGAATATGGCAGAATGAATCTCCAGAAATCTTGAAGATGTTTTTAAGATAATTCAATCGTTTCACATGGTCGGGATTATTAACATCTACTTTGGATGCATTGATTACAAAATTCATTGGCATAAACTTACTGCCAGTATCTTTGTCAATGTATTGTGAAACATACCCTGCAACATCAATAAGCTTGTCTTCTTCAAATCTATCTTCTGTCATAGAATCTGCGTTGAAGAATACATCTACCGTACATTGGAATCGTGGTTTTTCGTCTTCATTCGCAAGTTTGATAAACTTAGGATTGAATTTCTGATAAGTTTTTCCTCCACCTGATTCAACTTTAAAATCACCGCCAATATAAATCTTCTTGCCTGCGTGCTTTGGAAATTCTTCTTTGAGATACTGAACCATATCATATTCATGTAGAAAAACTTTTTCTTCGCCAAGATTAACTTTTAGAAGCTTAAAATCTGCAACCATGTTAATGATTTTTTGGTCATTGCGGTCTTTCCAAGGAATCTCAAGTTTGGAACCTTTTTTGTCTCCTTCATTTTTACTGAATGAAGAAATCTTGCCTTTGCTATCCACTGTTGAACAACTGAAAATTTCTGCAAATTGACCATTAGATTTGTCAACATTCATGCCAAACTTCATTTTTGTAAGATTCCATTTTCCGTCTTTACTTTTTGATTCTTCAAAGAATTTCATTTTGCTTTCCGCTTTAGGAATAAAAATCTCTCCCACAAAATTAAACTTGTTGTTAAATGCCATAACTTTTAAATCTCCTCTTCATCTCTTCATATTTTATAATACATTACTGCCAACTAAACCCTTACCAAATCCCAACTTCCCAATCATACCACAATCCCAATCCTATTGTCAATCAATCCACAAAAGAATATTATTCCTATTCTTCATCCTCAATCTCAACCAATTCAGCAATTGAAACCAATTCAAATACTCTCGTTTCCAACTCACCACTCAATTGAATGCCCAGTTTCTTTTTAGCACTTGAAGCAAGAATCCCTTCTACTACGATTCCTTGGACTGTTGTTCCACGAATTTGACTACCCTCTTCAATAAACTTTCCATCGACCATAAATCCTTTTGCAAATGTTAGCATTTGTAAATCCTCCATTTTCTCATTTTATATTTTGTATTACATTGAAACCTTTTCAATATCTTTCGTAGCTTTCATAGCTTTCTCATTCAACTCATTAACAGCTTTAGCCAATTCACCAACCGTAATTCCATTCGCTTCAATCTGAAAATTATTAATCGTACTATTAAACCCTGTAGATTTTAATACTCGTGGTTCAACTGAGCAATCAATATTAACACACGGAACGAATGTTAGTGCTTCAGCAACTGCATAACTACCGTCTGGGTTGCGTTGTTGGGTCGTAACTTGAACAAGACAATCATTTCCTACGTTACACACTTTACTCGATTTCATCCAGCCTTGACTCTGTGAGGATGCTTTACATAGAAGTTTAAAAGTATCGCCATCACCATACACAACCAAATCTGAAATATTTGCTTTAGCACCTTTAACTTCGGTAATTCCCAAATCTTTATCTGTCATATTATTCTCCAATCTTTTCAATTGTACAAGTCATAGGTGAAAAATTCAAATAATCATTTACCAAGCCTTCTGTAAAAGTGTGTCCAAGCAATGTCCTATGAACAGCAAGTAATACTTCATCCAATCTATTATTTGGAATACTTGTAGTTGTTTCAGTTTGAAAATATGATTCTTCGTTTCCATCCATGAAATCTTCAAGTTTGATTGTAACTTTAATCATTTAGTTTAATCTCCTTATCTCACAAACTTCCTATAAGCCAACGTTCCCAATGTTCCAATCAAAGCAATAACTATCACAAATGAAAATATATTTGCCATTCCAGTTAGAAACGGATGTTCATTTACTGGTTGTTGAAATGGAGCAACTTGACCCGTTCCAGTATTCACAATTACAGGTTTCTGATTATGATTTCCAAACAGCATTTGATACATAAGCATATCCTGAAAGAATGAATTATGTTGAACATAATGAACTTCTTTGTGAATCACAGGTGATGTAGTTACAGGTTTTGCAATTGGTTTAGCTACTGTTTTAGTGTCCTGAATTGTAGTTTTAACCACAGGTTTAGCCGTTTGAGTTTTAGTCAGTGTAACTTTTGGTTTACTATATGATGCTGGTTTCGATGAAAATGACTTCGTTGATGTTGAATGATAAGACGAATGATGTGACGATGAACTTCTAGCCATTATTGTTCTCCTTTAATTTTTCGCTATAATAACTGCGCCAACCAACACGATTCCCAAAACAACCAATACTACCAACGTACTAATCCAAATAGGACTCAATACCCATAGCCATGACCATGCAATACAACCAAGTAGTTTAAGAGTTATAAATACAATAGTAAGCAATCCTACAAAACCAATTCCACCTGAACTTGTTGAACTTGATGTTTTAGACATTTTACTCTCCTTTTAATTTAAGTTTTATAATTACCCTACCAACCCATCTTATCATTTCGCCAATCCAGTGTCAACAAATTATCCCATATTCTTTTCAAAACATTTTACACAACACTTCTCTCCACAATTATATTCTCTCAAGTCATCAATATTAACTTGAATTTCACCACATACATCACAAACACCACGCAATATGTGTAATTCTTTTTGACTAAATGTATCAAGTGGATATTTAATTCCCCAATCTCTTTCCATTTCCATGAACTCAACTTTATTTGTTTTCGTGTCAATCAAACACCCAACTCCATCAAATGTACAGAATGAGCGAGTTGATTTTTGAGAGTCATCCCACATGTGATTAATGTGCCATCCTGCTTGTTTCATGTCATTGTAGAATTGTTTAGCGTTCATACTGCCTCCCTAATCATATCCGCATAAATCTCAATAGTATTAATCAATTCCTCATCCCACTTAGTAGCAATTGCACCTTTCCAATCCTTATTATAAGGCATAAGTCCATTGTCCATGAATAGAATTCCGTATGGATTATCCTTTAGATTCCGAGAATGGTCATCAACTACCAATCCTGTTAGGAAATCTTTGCCCATAGCAACCACACTATCAGTTTTAACAATCAAATGATAATCATCAAAATATTTATTAAAACCATTTGATTCCAAGAATTTAATTTTATTAATGGCATTATTTGGATGACAGATGCTACAAATTTGAAGCGAATATTTATTTGTTGATTTTAAATAGTCCAATACTTCAAATACTCCGGGTTTAATACTTACATAATTCCAAAAGTCATTGGAATTAAATGCTTCTTCAATCCAAGTTTCATATACATTTAAAACATCCAATCCGTTCCATTGTCGAATCACATCTGGAAGTTCTACTTTAAAATCATGGGAATATTTGCGTCTGATTGCGAGGTTTGAATTAATGATACAATCATCCATGTCAAATGTAATTAAAATTTTACTCACGCTTACCTCCAAGTACCCTATCACAAAATTCAATAGCCACCTTCTTCAAATCAACCAAATCTCCATAATTAATCACGGTGTAAGAAAATTTGTAATCGTCTAAAGCAGTTTCGCTTTCATGTTGTTGCTGTTCAAAAGTCAAATTAGACTCATAATTCGGACGAACAAGACGAACATCAATTACTTTATTACTACCAAAATTAGATTTAGGAAGCTCGCATTCGTTTGGGAATCTTGTATCTGGGACGATGAAATAATCAAATTCATCAAATAGAATTAGAATATCCTTACACATTCGATTTACATGGAAATTAACATCTCTCATTTCATTGCGAATTACATCTGTTCCAATTCGTTGGAGAACTGAACGCCAATAATCTGTTTTTTCTCCGTTCCATCCAAGATACTCTTTACATAATGATTTGATATGTCGTGCAAATGCTGTGATTACTACACGTTGATTTTGAGATTCTAGATATTCTTTGATGTAGTCTGCAAATTGATTTTTCCCACATCCCGCTTTTCCACTAATTAGAATTAGTTTTTTCACTTCCTACCTCCTTCAACACATCGTCTTTATTCAGCCCATATTTATTCAGCAAATATTGTGCAATCAAAACCATATTCTTATCATCTTGTTTCTGTTTCTTTTTGATGCCACGTTTGATTTTATTTTGTTGCTCTTTAAATTCCCATTCTCGGACAGTTTTAAACTCTGCGAAATCGTTGTCTTTAGGAATTGAAGCGCATTGATTTCCTTTTGCGTCTGGAAGTTTTACATACAAAAGTCCTTTGTCATAATCTTCATATAGAACTTCATACATAATTCCAACTTTATAATCTCCGATTTCTTTATTAAAAATTGCTACTGCGACACACATTCCTTTACCTCCATCCCTTCATCAACACCCTCACAACCCTCATTTTGCGCCTCAGACAAACTTTTAACTTCTTCTTGAACTTCCATACCACAATAACTGTATCTACTAAAATTAATACAAAACCATCTGAAATCCATAGGTGTTCGTGTTAGGTTTTCATTTTTATAAATACAATCTTTTTTATCGCATTCATTAATACATCTCGCTAACAAATTTCTTCTCCTTCATCTAATATTTCTTTATCTATTATATTTTACTCCTCCAACAATGTATCTCGTTAGCTTCATTGTCCACGCTAACTTTATTCCATTCCAATTGAGCTGTTTCAACCAGTTTAATCTTGTCTTTATGATTTGCAAATCTAATCACTTTCTCGGGAGATTTGTTATCAAATTTAGTTCCACTTTCAGATATCTGTTGGTTAACAGCGTCCTCAATATCATTCTTAATTCTCGCTGTATAAGTGGCATTATTAACACACGTCTCTTGACTCTTACAATTGCCTTGCACTTGTCCAATTTCATTCAGCAGAGCATTATTCTTCTTCAAATATTCATACAATGGTTTGATAGAACGATTCTCATTTTTAAGTGTGCGTCTTGATTGTGACATTTCACGGATTCCCACATAGAGTTTATAAGCTTTTTGTATATCCAACCTCGATGATTCGAGGAAATGGAGTAGGTCATTTCGTAACTTAGTTAATTGTTCAATCTGAGCTTCATTGGATTCATAACGTTTAATTACTTCGCGTAGTTGAGTCGATACTTCTTTACATACAAGTGAACCTTGAATCAATTTTATCCCTCCTATCTTAAACTAAATCCCAAAAATCTCTCAGCTTCTTCCTCAGAATAAAACTTACCACTTTAGCCTTAAAAATCAATTTCATATCCTCAATAGCTTCGGCACAATTTTCATGTGGTCTACCGAGTAAATATTTTGTATTCATGGTCTGTACATATGAAAAATCTTCAGCAATTTCCTGAATCAAACTTGTAATAATCCTATGACCATCTTGATATTCGGTTGTGGTAGGATTATATCTTTCATCGTCATAAATGTTTCCATAAGCAACTTGTCCATCATGAACATCTTGAATCCACCAATTTTCAAGTCTACTCATTATTCATCCTCCATTTTAATTAATTTACAACCCACAGGAATTTTAAAGAAATCAATTCGAATACTTTCATCTGCATTGCATCTCAATGTGTCATAGCAAATTGGACAATCAAAACAAGATGTAATTAATTCATCATGTTCAAATTCAATTTTGTATTTTAATTTCAACACCTCCCACCATAAACATCCTTAAATAACTTCCATCCCATACCATCACAAATCTGAGTATACACTATTTTATACCCACTAGCAATCATTTGCTTCTTAGAAGGCCAATCTTGAAGTTGTAATTTATCCATGCATTCAAGCAGTGAATTAATCCAGCCCTCTTCTTGTTCTCGAAGTCTAATTCCAAGTTCTGCGAGTGAATATTCCGTATTATTTGCTTGAATGAACATTTTATTTATCTCCTCCATTTTATATTATCGGATTCTCACTCTCGGTGGCAATTAATCCGGTTAGTTGTTATTCAAATCCCTATAAGTCTTCAATCATTATATCTAAATTTGTCTTTTGTTCTCCGAATAATTCCATCTCTTTATTGATTCTTGCTTCAACCGCATCGTTAATATTATCATATCTTCCAATTTGAATCCATTTTTTATTTTTTCTTATTGTGGCTCTCCATTTGTTGCGCGATTCATCATAACATACTCCAACATATCCACTATTATTATTAGATTGCATTCTCTTTTTTCCTATAGCTTGATTTTCGGCATTAGTTATCCATTGACAATTCTCTGGGCAATAATTTCCGTCATTATCAATCCTATCAATGTGTAAACCTTTTTTATATCCGTTGTTTTCCGACCACTCAATAAAATTAGTTATATCCATCCATTGCTCACAAATTGTAATTCCACGCCCTCCATAATGTTTATAACTTTTGTCTTTAATATTTAAACATCTTCCCATTATACCAATCCAGTTTGAATATATCGCATGTTGTGATTTTCCATGTGTGATAGACCAATCTTGTTGGGCACAACCACAAGATTGGGTTGTGCCTTTTAATACATTATTTTTATTAATCAATACATTTTTATTTCCACAATCACAATCAAAGTACCAATATGTTCTTTTTTGATTTTTTATTACATATTCATTTGTTGCTGTCAACTTGCCATATTTATTTCCTGAAATATTAATTACTGGTCTACCCATATATACACTCCTTTTATTCAAAACAGTTCCATTCGATTATCAATCAAATCTTTATCAATTAATCCAAAGTATTTTAACGTGATGGCTGGGTTTGAGTGTCCTGCCAACCGAGAAACATAGGCAATAGACTTTCCGCCCATAAGCATTGCAGTTACTCCTCCATGTCTCGTTGCATGAAGTGACAATTCCTCACAACCCACTTCTTCATAAAATGCTTTCATAACATTCACTACAGTTGTTCTACAAACTCGTGTTCCATCTCTTGAGGTAAATAATGCATGAGGATGTGACTTTCTTTCGTTTTCAATATAGTTTTTAATATCTGCTAACACTGAGTCTGGAATTGGAAACTTTCTACTCTTATCACGCTTGGATTTCTTAATGTACATTACGCCCATTTCAAAATCAATATCTTCCAAGTTGAGTTTTCGTAATTCACTCTCGCGAAGCAAACAACCCATCAATGTACTTGCAATTGCGATATTCCTGAGCCGATTATGGGATATATTATCGTTTATTGCGACTTGTTTGATACTGCTCATTTGTTCCACAGTAAGATGTTTTAGTGTTACAGAATCATCCTTTTCTGGAATCTCGATATTTTCAATCGGGTCGTCAAAACGCAACTTAGCTTTGACTCGCATCCACCAGAAAAATTTGCTGTACGTGCTTCTGCGCCTACAAAATGTTGAGCAGGATGGCGATTGATTCAGATATTCTTCAATTTGTTCTTCGGTGATAGTGAGAGGAGATGCTTTTACAAATTCAAAAAGATAACTTAAATCCTGAATATATGCAAGTGCGGTGTTTTCAGCTACAGGTTTCTTTTTAGTTGTTAGATATTGAATAAAACTTTTAGCTTCTTTCGGCAAAATATAAACTTTAGCCATCAATCTCACCTCCATATGTACTGTTGACTTGGTATACTTTGATTGTACACCAAGTCAACTTGATTTGCAAGGGGTTATTTTTCAATATAATATTTATGAATGCCATCTTCAAACAAAAACTTCAAATGATTTCTAAAAAACGATGAATCACAGTTGTATGTTTTGAAATACGTTGCATTATGAACGTGCGGATTCTCCAATACTTCATTAACAGCTTGAATTGTCTCTTTTGTAATTTCTACTTTATAATATCTCTTATCGCTTAGAGGTGAAAATTGCCATACCTTGCCTCTGTGCATAAAAATTATATCCTTCAGTGTGCACGGATAGTTTCCCGGCTCTTTAAGTCTGTTAATAATACACTGTGCCACATTTTTCTTTTGTTCTAAATTTCCACCAGTTGCTTCAGCTTCAACCATACGAATCAAAATTTGATAATCTTCATAGGGTATATGATATTCAAATTGATTGCCACCACGACTAATCTTCAGAGACACATCTCCAGATCCCTGTGATTGGATTACAGCGACTTTTTTATCATCCTTGACGGGAATATCAAAGAGTGATTTCTTAATGTCTGAGACACGCATAAGTGGTTTAAAATGTGGGTCAATTTTGTGATGTTTAATTGGGTGAATGAGAATACATAAAGCAATGACTATCATTGCTAATACAATTTTTGGCTCCATAATTTCTCCTTAGTTGTACTGTCGATGACAGTCAAATTTAGTTTTAGTTATCTTTGTCAATCTAA
>Ga0302288_1001784_pt1 | contig 13369 bp, 15 predicted proteins | sample III_Fen_N1_1_FD_194549 | JGI IMG/M metagenome (GOLD analysis project Ga0302288, IMG submission 194549) | Peat permafrost microbial communities from Stordalen Mire near Abisko, Sweden - III_Fen_N1_1 | ecosystem: Environmental > Terrestrial > Soil > Wetlands > Permafrost | place: Sweden: Abisko...
GGCTCAGGGTTGACGGACATTCTGCGCATTCGCCAGCAGGTGCTCGATTATCAATTTAAGCAGGTAGAAGCTGTGACTGATTTCAATACGGCCATTGCCTGGATAAAAAGATTGAAATCAGTTGATAATTGAAAATTCACAATTGACAGTTATATTCAATAAAAACAAAACGTTATGAAAAAGATATTTTCAAACAAATATATTCGTGCTAGCTTATTGGTTCTCGTAGGAATGTTTATAAGCTGGTTATTCTTTCATTCTCCACAGCAGGCGAAAGACAAACCTGATAGTGCTGCCAAAAATGCAAGCTCTGAAATTTGGACATGTGCCATGCATCCTCAGATTCGGTTAAATCATCCTGGAAAATGTCCGATTTGTGCTATGGATTTGATTTTATTAAAACAGGCTGGGGGTACTACCGATTCAACAACCATCCATTTTACCAAGGAAGCTATAGAACTGGCCAATGTTTCTACCAGTGTGGTTAGTAAAAATAAACCGGTAAAAGAAGTGCGTCTGTATGGAAAAGTGCAAGCGGATGAACGTTCCTTACAGAATCAGGTTGCGCATTTTTCGGGACGAATTGAGAAGCTTTTCGTAAATTTCACAGGAGAATCTGTTCGTCAGGGGCAAATATTAGCGATCATTTATTCGCCTGAGTTAGTTACCGCCCAGCAGGAATTGCTTGAAGCCGCCAAGTCGAAACAATCGCAACCGGAAATTTATGAAGCAGCCAAAGATCGGCTACACCATTGGATGCTGACTCATGCACAAATTGAAGGAATTGAAACTTCCGGCCGGGTGAAAACCAATTTTGAGGTGACTGCCAATACTTCGGGGATTGTAACCGCCCGTCGAGTCAATGTTGGCGATCATGTAGCCGAAGGCGATGTGTTGTTTGATGTGGCCAATCTCTCCAATGTTTGGGTGATGTTCGATGCCTATGAAAACGATTTGCCATTCTTGCGCATTGGGAATACGGTATCGTTCACCGTTCGGGCTTTGCCGGGAACTAATTTTTCGGGAACGATTAAGTTTATTGATCCGGTTATCGATCCGAATACGCGTGTTGCTAAAGTGCGTGTGGAAATTGGTAATGCCGGCGGAAAGCTGAAACCCGAAATGTTTGTAAACGGAATTGTGCGCGCTAATCTTGATCAATACAGTGACAAATTGGTTATTCCACGTTCGGCGGTACTTTGGACAGGTAAACGGTCGATTGTTTATGTAAAGCAAAAGGATACCAACGAATCCATTTTCAAAATGCGGGAAATAGAATTAGGCCCCACGCTTGGAAATAGCTACGTAGTGCTCAACGGACTCACCGAAGGCGAAGAAATTGTGACCGAAGGCACCTTCAATGTGGATGCCGCCTCGCAATTGGAAGGAAAGCCGAGTATGATGAATCGGTAATGTGTTTGATTAAAGGCAGGTGTATTTTTTATCCCCATCGTTCGGTTCAATAACTACCGGACAATGGGGATAAAATATAGATTCAAAACAAATCAACTGCGCTCGTTATAGAGCTTAAAATATTTAAGGGCTTTGAATTATTTTTTTAGTCTTTGCATGGCTTCCATGGTGTTTTCGCGGCTTCCAAATGCCGAGAAACGAACGTATCCTTCGCCGCTGGCACCAAAACCTGCGCCCGGAGTGGTTACAATGTTTTTTTCTTTGAGTAGATAATCAAAATACTCCCAGCTACCCATTCCTACCGGTGCTTTTGCCCACACGTAAGGTGCATTTACACCTCCGAAAATTTCATATCCGGCCGCTAAAAGACCTTCACGGATAATGCGGGCGTTTTCGGTGTAAAAATCAATTAATGCTTTTACTTGTTTCTTGCCTTCTGCGCTGTAAGTTGCTTCGGCAGCGCGTTGTACAATATACGATGTTCCGTTGAATTTAGTACATTGACGGCGATTCCAAAGTTTGTTGATTTGTACTTTCTCACCCGTCGAACTGTAACCTACCAATTGCTTTGGCACTACGGTGTATCCGCAACGCGTTCCGGTAAATCCGGCTGTTTTGGAGAAACTGCGAAATTCAATGGCAACATCCTTGGCACCTTCAATTTCGTAAATACTATGAGGGACATTTTCTTCAGTGATAAACGCTTCGTAAGCCGCATCAAATAGCAAAATCACGTTATTTGCTTTGGCATATTCCACCCAAACAGTGAGTTGTTCTTTGGTCAATGTAGTTCCGGTGGGGTTGTTTGGATAGCACAGATATACCAAATCCACTTTTTCTTTTGGCAATTCAGGAACAAAATCGTTGTCCGAATTGCAGGGCAGATATACTAAATTTGTCCACGCTCCGCTTTCGGTTGGTTCGCCGGCACGGCCTCCCATGGCATTGGTATCCACATAAACCGGATAACTTGGATCGGTGATGGCCACACGGTTGTTTACATCAAAAATATCACCGATATTTCCGGTATCGCTTTTAGCTCCATCGCTTACAAAGATTTCGTCTGCTTCAATATCAATGCCTTTGGCTTTAAAGTCGTTGGCAACAATGGCGTCGCGCAAAAATGCGTAACCTTGTTCAGGACCGTATCCTCTGAAAGTTTCAGCACTGCGTTGTTCTTCGGCAGCCTTAATCATTGCATCCACCGATGCATCGGGCAACGGAAGGCTTACGTCGCCAATTCCCATACGAATTATCGGTGCAGTTGGGTTTTCTTCTTTGTGTTGGGCAACTCGCTTGGCTATTTCAGAGAAAAGATAGGTTGCCGGAATCTTGATAAAATTATCGTTTATTTGTGCCATATTATTAAAAGATGACCCCTAACCCCTAAAGGGGAAAAGAGTAGTATATTTTGTTTATTTTATTTCAAAAAAAATAGTGACGTAACTAATTATGTTTCCCCTTTAGGGGTTAGGGGTCTCTCCCTCAAAAACAGTGGTTGCGCTGCCTGTCAGGTAAATGTGATTGTCGGCTTCGTTCCATTCAATAGTAAGGTCGCCACCCAGTAACCCAACAGTAACTTTGCGGTCGGTAAGTCCATTCAGAACGGCAGCCACCACCGAAGCACATGCCCCGGTTCCGCAAGCCATCGTTTCGCCCGAACCACGCTCCCAAACACGCATTTTTACATGATCCTTGGAAATCACTTCGATAAATTCCGTGTTCGTGCGGCGAGGAAAGATCGGTGCATTTTCTATCATTGGACCAATTTTGGGTAAATCCAGTTTGTCAATTCCGCTGGTAAATATCACCGCATGTGGATTGCCCATCGAAACACAGGTAATGTTGTATTGCAGCGTGGCCGAGAAGCAAATTGCTTCGTCAATCACATTCTTTTTTTCGATGGTGGTAGGAATTAACGCCGAATCTAATATCGGTTCGCCCATGTCCACCGTTACGCGCTCCACCTGATTGTTTGCATCCAAAAACAACTTAAGCACTTTTACGCCGGCCAATGTTTCGAGAGTCACTTCAGTTTTATCAGTCAGTCCTTTGTCATAAACAAATTTGCCAATGCATCGCGAAGCATTACCGCACATTTCCGATTCCGAACCATCGGCATTGAACATGCGCATTCTGAAATCGGAGATTTCCGAAGGCAGAATCATGACCAATCCATCCGAGCCGATGCCCTTGTGGCGGTCGCTGTACTGAATGGCAAATTCCTCTGGGTTATCTATTTTTTCGACGAAACCATTTACGTAAATGTAATCGTTTCCAGTTCCGTGCATTTTAGTGAATTTCATTTTTCTGTCTTTTTAGTCTTAGAGAACTACAAAATTAATCATAATGAAACAATTTGGAATTGAATATGAGTTATCGTTTCAGCAGCTTATATTAAAATAACGAAACGAAACAAATGAATCGGTATTTGTGATAAAAATACAGTATGCAGCCTGTTTTAATTCAGAACTGTAAATTATTCCTTTGTTTCTATATGTCCGGCAATACCTGTTTTGTGATTAATAGAACAAAAAAACACCTGACCGGTTTTTAAAGCCTGTCAGGTGTAATCGTAAAATTATTTTTATGATCGTGCGTAAAGTGTCTTGAAAAATTGAATTGGAGCATCCGAATTGGGTCTCGCGATTTCCAAATCGCGTAAATTAATTTTAATCGCGATTTGGAATTACTCGCTTCGCTCATTACCGCTGGTTCGCGAGACCCGTTTTTTTTGCTTTAATCCTTATTCAGTCAATCGATCCAACAACCGGAACATCAATTGATTGTTGTTTTCTATATAAGCTGTAGTTTGTAAAATTTGTTCGGCGGATTGAATGGCCTTATTAACTATCAATTCTTCTCTGCCGTTTTCCACCATACCAAGCAATGTTTCGGCAGTAACTTCAAAGTGAAATTGAAGTCCCAGCACCTGATTGTGGTACAAAAACGCCTGATTGGCAGTAATCTCCGACTGAAATAGTCGTTTGCTGCCAGCGGGTAAATCGAAAGTATCGCCATGCCAGTGAAACACCGGAAATTCATTCTCAAAATCCGATATGATGGGCAATGTTTTGCCTTCGTCACTTAGTTGCAGGTTATACCAGCCGATTTCCTTCTGTTTGTTGGGGTAAACTTTTGCTCCAAGAACCTCAGCAATTAATTGCGAGCCCAGGCAAATTCCAATAACGGTTTTGCCATTTTCTATGGCTTGCTTGACAAATGCCTTTTCTTCTGCCAACCATGGATAAATAGCTTCATCACACACGCCCATCGGTCCGCCCATCACAATCAGCCAATCGAAATCGTCCGGTTCGGGAAGTTGATAATGGTCGTAAAAACGGGTATAACCGAGCGAATGACCGTTTCGGTCGATCCATTGTTCGATGCAGCCCAGCCCTTCGAAAGGTACGTGCATAAAGGTGTGTATGGAAAGTTTTTTCATCTGAATCTTCTGATTTTATTTGCTTGTGCAAACATAACAAAAAGTATTCAGTCGCCGAACGGACATTTGCAAAAAAACCATTTTGTCGTTATCACAACGGCAAAATGGCATACTAATACTAAATGTTATAGGAAAACTATTTTTTCTTTTGATTGTAAACAATAAATTGTTCATCGCTTTTTCGTTCTGCAATTTCAATGCCAAATTCTTTTTTCAAGATTGCCTTTAATTTTTCAAAACTAACCCAATCTTTTTTTATAGGATCAACGATCTTTAAACTCCAGTCATATTCTACTGGTGATGGGTTGTTTACATAAAATAATCTGGGAAAATATGCACTTTCAAGAAAGTTTACTACCTCTTTGAGAGTATAATTATCAAACATCCAAGTTGAATCATTTACAATATTTCTCGATTTTGAAGCACCCGGTTCGACAAATGTATTTTTATTTTTTAGAAGTTTGGGGTTATTCAGTTGAAAGTCATATACGGTTGTTTTCTGACTGACAGTACTTTTGGTTATTCCATAACTCGCCATTAGTTGGTTATGAGCCATAATTTTTAAAGAGTCGAAAGGAGTGTTTCGGGAAAAGATTTTAACTTCAACCAGTTTTCTGGGTATGCCAAGAAGATTCATTCTATTGGCTAACCGAGCTCCGGTTAAATACGGCAAAACCACGCTTAATGAGTCTCTCATAACAAATGTATACCCACTTTGACTTATGAATTTATTCATTCCTTCTTTTTCGCTAATCTCTATCGAAGATATTTTTTCCAAAGAGTCTTCTGTTATTTTTAAATTAGTTTTGTTTGTCAGTTTAAGAGGATTGTAATTCGTGATTACTGAATCAAGATAATTGTCGTTAATTTGAGACGAATAACCATGAGCTAAAATAGTATTTTGTGGAGATATTAGATAATACTGAGGTATCTCATTTATTTCAAGTTTAGAGTACAAATTTTTCTGAACATCCAACCCGAAAATTAAAGAATTAAACTTGTTTTTTTGGAGGAATGGTCTAACCTGTGCTTCAGTCTCATCACTAATTGCCATAAACACAACCTTATTTTTGTATTTTTCAGCCAGTTTATCAACATGGGGTAATGATTCTCGACAGGGCTTACACCATGTCGCCCAGAAATCTATAAATACAAATTTGTTCTCAAGATTAGGTCGTTGATTATCAATTAATTTTATTCCCGAAAGAGTTGGAGCTTCTTGTCCAACCCTTGGTTGTGAGAACAAGCTATTGCTATTCGAGAATGGAATTAGGATGAAAAGTGAAATGATAATCTTTTTCATAGTTATTTTTTTATTGAATTCATTGGAGTTATCTGAGGTATCATAAAAAATGGAGATTCTGAGTTCCTATTATAATTCCGTGAAAAACCAACTATTTTGGATATTTCAGATCCCTCATTCATACTGTCAAATTCCTCTTTCATACTGCCCTTAAAACCATCATTGCAATTAACTGAGAATTCGATTTTTTTAATTTTTTTTGTTTGATCATCCCAATCGAGTTCTACCACTTTAAAGTCTATATTTCGTAATTTAAGTTTCTTACGATAAGTTTCCAGATCATCTTGTGTCGTATTTTGGTCAATAGTCAGGACTACTTTATCCATTTGCTCATTTAATCCTGTTCTATATTGAGTTGCTCTCGCCATTTTATCATCCGTTGTCACATAAGTTGTTGAACTATCCACCGACATTTGAACATTGAATTCGAGGGGATACATTGCAAATGGTTGTTTCCCAGGTTTATCATAAATTCTAAAAAAACCTATTTTCTCATTTCCATTTAGACCTTTCTCTGTCCAACCCTGATACCCATCGTTGCAATTGACATTAATAGCTAACGACTTGATTTTATTATCCGTGTCGTATTCTATTTTATCAATATTTAAATCGATATTGACTTCCTTTAGTTTGGCTTTGTAATTGCTTATATCTACTATGGTTGTATTTCTGTCAATCGTAAGAATCACTTCTGTTGAATCAATTAAGAGTGAATGGCCAATAATTTCGCTGTGAGATTTTAAAAGTTCCTTCTGATTAGGCATATTGCCAATTGCAATCTTTAATTTGATATTAATAGCGATTAGAAATATTAGTATCAGGCAGAAAAATCCTAGCAATAGTTTGTTGCTTGTTTTCATAAAATTAAAATAAAGTGTTGAAAGCTTGAGTAAAAAACTGATTTCAGGCAGATAATCCTATTCCAAAGTGCTCATTCCAAAAGGTGATTGGGCATCTTTCGTATAAATCCGATAGAAACCGATTCTGTCGTTTTCACCCATTGTTTGATTGACAGAACCCTTAAACCCATCGTTGCAATCTACTGAAATGCTTAAAAATTTTATTTTGTTATTTGAATCAAATTCAATTTTGTCCACTTTTAAATCGATATTCAATTCTTTAAGCTTAGCTTGATAGTTGCTTATATCAATAACTGAAGTGTTCATGTCCATCGACAAAGTGACTTTTGTAGAATCAGCAAATAGGCCGTTTTTAGTCGTTTGGCTGTTTGATAGTTGAATTTTATCTGGAATTACCTTGTCCACATCCCGTTTTACTAACAGGGTTGAAATAACTAAGAACGCTAGAATCAGGCACAATAATCCCAGTAATAACTTATTGCTTGTTTTCATAAATCTGAAATAATGTGTTGAATGCTTGAGTTAATAAATGATTTCGTATAGATAACGATTCTGTTTCCGTTTGTGTGAACAGAATCTTCTTTTACCAACGACTGACTGATTTCCGCTTGCATGGAGCGGATAGGCTGCATTACAAGATTATTATCTTTTAGGTTGTGAAGCGCTGCAAAACCTACAACTGCTACTACAACAATAGCTTTGGGGATTCTTTCGGATAATTTCATACGTTTATTTTTTTTATAATTGTCGTATGGAACTCGCCCCGTCAAAACGGGACTCGTTTCATGGGTGAATCTTATTTGTTTTTATTAATATATTCGTCGTAAAGAGTTTTTACCTCATCGAGACTCATGCCGAGTAAGGATATGTTCTTGAAAAACACCGGCAATTCATGTTCGGTGAATTGATTTCTACGGTATTTGATGATCTTTTCTTTGGCTTGTTCGGCAACGAAATAACCAACACCCCGTTTGTTGAATATAATCTCGATGTTTTGCAAAAAGTCAAAGGTGCGCATGACGGTATTGGGATTAACCTGCAAGTCCACTCCCAATTCCCTTACGGACAGTATGCGGTCGCCTTCGTTCCAGCGGCCAAGCAATATCTGTTCGCAGACGTAATCGCCTATTTGCAGGTAAATGGCTTGTGTATCTTTGAATTCCATGGTGTTATACTTGTTTTTCAGTTAGGCGGAAGTAAGTTACAATCCAAAAAAATGGGATTAATAAAAATGGAATTATCTTTGCAACAACATAAAACCCTGAGAATAAATATTCACCTTTTATTGAAAGACCTATCATATTCTTCGTTAAACTGTAAGTTCCGAAAGTTGCTTTTACAATCAATACTTCGATTACAATTAAAGCGATAATGAATCCATAAAATACCAACAGGGTTTTAATGGCAGCGTTTCTTTTGAAATAGATAGATCCCACCATAAATATAGATTGACTACAAGCAAACAAAGTAAAAAGTTTCAAAAGTTTGTAGTTTTCACCAATAAAGAAAGTACTTTTTGTCAATTTTAGTTGGCTAGAACTTTCATGAAACAAATTAAAATTAATAGGATTATCTACGCTAAGAATAAAGTTATAAATAACTGTCCCTAAGGTTGTGCCAATAATATAAGTTATCAGGAACATGATAAAAAAGTATAGCGTATTGATTACAATGGTAGCTATCAGTTTCTCGGCATGGGTAGCCGGAATGAGCAAATAGTGTATTCCATTGGGCGTGATGCTAAAAGCCTTGAATGAGTTTGCTGCAAATATAAATCCGGCTACACCCAAAAACAGCCCCGCAAAGCTCGTTTTATGAAAAAGCATAAAAACTACCGTGGCTATAATCCAAAAAGTCAATTCCAGTTGTTTGTTTTCTATAAAATATCGCTTAAGTAATAGCCCAATGCGATTGATGTTCAGTGTTGTATTCATATCGTTGTTGTTTTGAAATTTATATTTTATAATTGTTTGTTTCTTAAAACAGAATAGTTTATTCTCCAAATGATTAGTGTAAGTAGAATGTAAATGTATGTTGCCATGCTCTTTATTAAAGTGATAAGGTCTGGAGTCGCTGTTTGTGAATCGAGATTGCTGCTGTTAATTATTGATTTAAAAATTTGAAATGAATAAGGATTTATGACTAGAAAATAGATTAAAATGAAAACAGGCATTAATATCGCTGTTCTGAGAAGATCCTTTTTTACAAAGAATTGAGTTAAAATGGCAAGTGCTTGAATGAAAAATATTTTTCCGGATAAACTCCAGATACTGATGCGATTGTAAGCCCCGAGAACGGAAGGACGTACTTTTATTCCTTGTATAGACAAAAAATCCCAATTTATAGGAGCATGAGTACCACCAAACAATCGGCTGACTGCAAATTCGGATAAATGAGCTGCAATATAAGTTACAACTATAATTGCAATATAATAAACGCTACTTAACACAAATGCCGTGATAGTTCTTTCAAAAGTTGAAACTGGAATAAGCAGATAGTTACTTGTCAATAAAGGTTGTCGTCCAAAAAAGGTGAATTGATACGAAGCAAACAGAAACCCGAATATAAGTAATGTACTTGAAGAGTCGAATACAGCACCTTTAGAATCGAAATTTAACTGTGTACTTGAACTATATAAAATAAAGAACAACACTACCCACGTAAACAATTGTATGGTTCTGAATTGTTTATCAGTAAATTGCCACTTTATAAGCAAACCCACCCGATGTAAACTGAATGTTGTATTCATAATGCTGTTTTATAAGTGTATTATAATTGTTTGTTGCTTAATAACGAATAATTTATGCGCCAAAGCATGGCTGAAATTAGGGAAATTGCTATCAGAAGGGTCAATGTTGAATCAGTAGTTTGAACTGAGCTGTAAATTCTATCATACCAGTCTACTGATGCATTCTCTCCCCAAATAAGAGTTTTCCAGACCTGATGTTGTCCAAAAAAGATGACAGGCAGTATAACTAAAATCCCGGCAAAAATACTTAGCACAGTTTTGGGTTTGGTTGCAAGTTGAACAAGTATGCCACAAGCTTGAATTATAGAAACTACACCCATTAAATTCCAAATACTTAGATTATAATACTCGCCTTTATGAATTAATATTTTCATTCCTTTCAATGTCAGGAAATCAAACGAGACTGAAAATGGTGTATGTGTATAAAGACTGGATATTACGTTGCTTATCAGATTTCCAATAATATAAGATGAAGCCAAAGCAAAAAAATAGTACACAAAACATATGAAAATTGAGCTTACAACTTTTTCAATCATTGATGCCGGAATCATTAAATAGTTGATGCAGTTTGATGAAATGACAAATATCGAAAATTGACTTGTTGCAAGCATAAACCCAAACAGATAAATTACAAAAGTAAAATCAATATTAAATGGAACAGAGCCCATAAATGCTATAATTAATACTATCCAAATTATAATTTGAACTTTCAGGTTTTCTTTAAAATACCGTTTTATCAGCAAACTTACTCGTTGTAAACTAAAGCTCGAATTCATTATTTGCTGAATAATTGTTTGATTCTTTTCTTATCTGTAACAACGGCATTGAAAAGCAATTCAATATCCAATCGGCTGTCTTTGTTGTTTACGTTTTCGCATACCTGACAGAAGCCTTGAATTGTGTTTTCGGTGTAAATCAGCGTTTCGTCCTTTTCGTTATTCTCCGAAACTTTGAAAAGCAATTTGTTGGTAATGTTTTCAATCGGTTCGTTGAATACAATTTCATGACCTTCCATAATGATAATGCCATCAATCAAACTATCCAAATCGCGGACTTGATGGGTGGAAATTACTAAACAGCGCTCTTCTGTAATGGCGGCTGCCACCATGCGTCTGAACTGGGCTTTCGATGGAATATCCAGGCCGTTGGTAGGCTCGTCCATCAGCAACAGTTTGGTGTTGGTTGCCAAACCGAAAGCAATTAACACCTTCTTTTTTTGCCCTTGCGAAAGCTTGTCCAACTTGTCGTGTTTGGAATAAACTTCAAATTCTTTCAGGTATTGGTCAAATTGTTCGGAATTGAAGTTTGGATAGAAAGGTGCATAAATTTCTTGGTATTTCTCCACCGTAAGCAAAATTTGTGGTAGTTCTTCCGGCAAAAAGAAAATTTCCCGAAGCATCTCGGGCTTGCGTTTTATTGGATTGAAGCCGATTGTATTAATCACACCGCTGTTCGGAAACACCAATCCCGAAATCAGTTTTAGCAACGTGCTTTTTCCTTCGCCGTTTTTTCCCAGCAATCCGTGAATGTGTCCGGCAAACAATTCCAGATTTAATCCCGAAAGGAGTTGAGTATTCTTTTTGTAAGTAAACTCCACGTTGTCGATTGTTATCATTTTTGCATTCATTGATGAATAATTTAAGTATTTGTATTGTTGTAGTGTGTTAGTGAAATAGTACACCGCAAAAGTATAGCAATATTTTGAACGGAAAACAATATATGAGTTAAAAAAGGTTAATGCACGAAAAATATTTCTGAAACTCACATTTTTCGGGCATTTTAGATTTTGAGAAAAGTAAACTCCACAACTAAAATTATGATTCCAACCCCAAAAATGCTTACCTTTGTGCTAATTATGAATTATTAATTGCGAATTGTGAATTGAATAAATGCATACAACAGAAGAAAAACTACAGGAATTCCAACGATTACTCGAAATAATGACCGAACTACGTGCCAAGTGCCCGTGGGACAAGGAACAAACTTTCGAAAGTCTGCGAACCCTCACCATAGAAGAGACCTACGAACTGGCCGATGCCATTATTCGTGAAGATAAAAAAGAAATCCGCAAAGAACTTGGTGATATATTGTTACACATTGTTTTCTACTCCGAAATGGGTTCTGAAACTCAGGATTTCGATATTTACGATGTTTGCAAAGGATTGTGCGAAAAGCTGATTTACCGCCATCCACATATTTTTGCCGACGTAACCGCCGAGAACTCCGAAGCCGTGATGCAAAACTGGGAAACGCTGAAACTCAAAGAAAAAGGGGGCAATAAATCTGTCTTGTCGGGTGTGCCAATGTCGTTACCGGCATTGATAAAAGCGCACCGCATACAGGACAAAGCCCGCAGTGTAGGTTTCGATTGGGAAGAACGGGAACAAGTTTGGGCCAAAGTGCAAGAGGAAATTGACGAGTTTAAAGCAGAAGTTGCAGCCATGGACAGAGATAAAATGGAAGCCGAATTTGGAGACCTGATGTTTAGCCTGATTAACGCCGCCCGTCTGTACGACATTAATCCCGAAAATGCGTTGGAGCGCACCAACCGCAAATTTATCAGCCGTTTCAATTACCTGGAATCTAAAACCATTACACTTGGCAAAGACCTGAAAAAAATGACGCTGGCCGAAATGGACGAGATTTGGGAGGAAGCTAAGAAGGTGGAGAGAACCCCTAACCCCGAAGGGGGAACTGAAGATTAGTTGCCTATTTTAAAATTATATCTACTTAAGTCTATTATGTTTAACAATAAAAAAATAACAACAATGGAAGAACATAATCCTGAAAAAGACGAAAAAAACGAATCGAAAGAAAGATTAAGGGAACAATTGGGTGTTGATCCGGATGAGCTACTGGATTCAGTGAGCAGATTTATGGAATTATATCGTAAGATTAAGTTGTTGCAATTTCCATTAACAGAGGATCTGAAGGTTGACCTGAAAGAATTGTTTGAAAAGCAATATCCGGGAATAAAGCCTTATATTCAAATCTGGCATGTAAACTGGGTATTTGAAGCCATGGAAGGAGTAGCCAATACTTTGTCAATACGGTTAGTGAATTTCTTCGAGAAAGTGAAGAAAGGACAAAACTTTAAGGAAGGATTTGATGAGTATGATCGATGTGTGGAGTTATTTGCCAAACCTTACGAGGCTCATAAAAGGGTGATTGAATACGACAAATTGAAGCTCAACGCCGAACAGCTGAGGATATATGAACAGGTTGTTGAAGATGCGTATCAGGAGGACTTGATAGGATTCAAACAAATGAACCTGGAGAGAAATGAATTTCTGAATGTTGTATATACGCAGGTGCTTCGATATTTTGGTGAACAGACCGAGACACTTACCCCTGACCAATGGTTACATTACGACATCTTAGTAGGGATGGGTTGGGATGATTATTTTGATGATTGTAAAGAATTAAACTACTATCTGATTAAAAAAAACATGCAGGAATATCCCGGTTTGGATTATGATCATTTTTTATTGAAAGAAAACGAAAAGTATCGTGAAGAATCAGCGCACAAAAATCAAATTAAAGGAGAATGAGTTTTAATATGAAAAATGTGGATATACTGTAAAATTAGACGGTTAAAA
>Ga0302288_1001788_pt1 | contig 13355 bp, 10 predicted proteins | sample III_Fen_N1_1_FD_194549 | JGI IMG/M metagenome (GOLD analysis project Ga0302288, IMG submission 194549) | Peat permafrost microbial communities from Stordalen Mire near Abisko, Sweden - III_Fen_N1_1 | ecosystem: Environmental > Terrestrial > Soil > Wetlands > Permafrost | place: Sweden: Abisko...
CGACCTCAATGCTGGCTGCTCGTTAGCCGACAGCTGTCCTGCGGACGCGTTTGAAGTATTTACTAAGGCTCATCCTGATCATACAGTTATTTCGTACGTGAACACCACAGCGGCCGTAAAAGCACTTACTGATGTGGTGGTAACTTCGACTAATGCAAAAAAAATTGTCGATCAGTTCCCCAAAGATGCGAAATTAATTTTTGGACCCGACCGAAATCTGGGAAATTATATCAACAGTGTAACCGGTAGGTCTATGTTACTATGGGACGGAGCATGCCATGTACACGAGCAATTCTCTGTTGAAAAGTTGGTGAAATTAAAATCGGACCATCCCAGTTCACTCATATTGGCACACCCGGAATGTAAGAAAACAGTATTGCTTATGGCCGATTTTATTGGCAGTACGCAGGCTTTGCTTAATTATGCAACGTCGTCAGAAGCTACATCATTTTTAGTAGCTACCGAATCGGGAATTTTGCACGAAATGCAAAAGAAAAACCCGGATAAAGAATTTATTCCGGTTCCTCCAAACGATAGCACGTGTGCTTGTAATGAATGTAATTTTATGCGTTTAAATACACTCGAAAAGCTCTATAACTGTCTGAAAGATGAAACTCCAGAGATTTTGATTGACGAAGAAATACGAGTTAAGGCAGTAAAACCAATTTTGAGAATGTTGGAAATGTCTTGAAATATTGCTGTTGACTAATCATGCGCCATTAAATAATTTGTAGAATTGCCAACAATATACTAACCGCAATTTTCTATGCTTCGTATATTGCCAATGATATATCATTCGCATTTTCCCAACCTTCGGAAAGTGCCATTTATCTCTCGGCGGCAATATCCCATCTTTCGGAAGTTGCCAATGATATATTGATCGCAATTTCCCCACTTTGGGATATTGTCAGTGATATATGAACCGCAATATTTTAGTTCATGCATTATTCTTTTGTATAAAAATTATTGTTATTTTTGCAAAGGAATAACCTTAAATTATCATCGTATGAACGCAACATTCAAACAGTACACTCCAGCAGATTTGTACATCAACATGAACCAACCTGAGACAATGGAGGCTGACAGCTCAACCGAAGTTCCAACAACCGGTTTCCGACCCACAGGCAATGCTTTTCTGGATGCTTTTGTAAATAATTTTCACCAACATGGTATTCGAACCGGCGACTATCATGCAGCTTTATTGGGTATTAAACGAACCCAAATGTGTATTACTATCCTTACACTTACCGGTATGAAATATACTGATTTTACGGAAGCGTATATTCTGCTTATGGCTAACGACCTGCTAAAAGAGAAAAACAAAGAATTAAGAGTAACCGCTAAACGTCTCGGATTTGGAAGTTATTCGGGCTTCTATCGGTTTATGAAGCGGAAAGGGATGGGAAGACCGAGTTGGGTATAAATGTACCCACAGTTTTATTTATTATAAGTTATCCAGTATGTGATGTTATAATTTAAAATAAATTTATATTTTTGCAATCTATAATATGTCGTATTAATTTTTTTTTGAATTTATTGAAAATGAAATCTAAGTTTATTCTTTGTTTTTTGGCTTTATTTTTTAGTGTGAGTATGTTTAGTCAGGTAAATGATGCATCAAAATCATTGAATGATGGTTATAAAAACGAAATCAGATTTAATCTTGCTACTGCTATTGCAGGGTTACCCGAATTAAATTACGAACGTTTTATTTATGACAATATGGGTGTAGGTTTGGCTCTGGATATATCGTTAGCAAAATCAGAGAATATGTCTACTCGTTCGATTATATTACCCTATTATAGGCTTTATTTTGGACAAAAAAATTCATCTGGATTTTTTATTGAAGGAAACATGGCTATAATAGGTCAAAATAAAACAAACTATATTTATCATTATGATAATAATGGCAATTACAGTGAATATGAAACGGTGACGCATATTGCTTCATTTTTTGGATTTGGTGGTGCTGTTGGAGTAAAATTAATAAGTAGAAATGGTTTGGTTGGAGAAGTTTATGGTGGGCTAGGAAGGTATAGTAGAGAATCTACAACTCAGATTTATCCACGTGTAGGTATTACATTTGGAAAACGATTTTAATTGGTGATAGATAATAATCAACCAAGAGGTGTATAGCACCGAACCCCTTCTCACTAAAAGAAAAAAGGCGGATATTACTCCGCTTTTTTTGTTGCATGTTCCGTTGGCACTATCTTAAATAACTTATCGTTTCGCCGTACTAACTCGTTGGTTTTAATAGAAAAGTAAGTTCCTTTTTCCACTTTATCGACCGGATTAAGCTGTACACGAATTTCTTTCAATGTGTCTTCGTAAGCACCTGTAGTTTCGCCGGTAATAAGAATCTCATCACCCACCGAAAGATGTTGCGCTTCCAATAAAAATTCGGCAACACCCAGTTTGCTGAAATAATTAGTGCATTTAGCTACGTAAATCTTTTTATGCGTTGCTTCAGAACCGTAATTCTTGCTCCATTCACCAAGACGCTGTCCGAGGTAATAACCGTTCCAGAATCCACGATTAAAGACTTTGCTGAGGCGGATATCCCAGTCGGCTACTTTCTCGTCTGTAAACGTCCCGTTGAGGCACGATTCAATGGCTTCTTTGTAGCATGAAACTACTGTTTTTACGTATTCCGCACCACGTGCACGTCCTTCAATTTTAAATACCCTAACACCCGAACGCAACAGTTCATCCACAAAACCAATAGTTTTAAGATCCTTGGGTGACATGATATATTCGTTATCCACCTCAAGTTCTATTTCCGAATCTTTATCCTTTACCGTGTAGCCTCGTCGGCAAATCTGGTTGCAGGCACCACGGTTGGCCGATACGTTTTTCTCATGCAGGCTCAGGTAGCATTTACCCGAAACAGCCATGCACAGTGCACCGTGGCAAAACATTTCGATACGGATTGGGTTACCACTTTTGCCTGTTATATTTTCTTTTTCAATGGCCTGGTATATTTCAGCTACCTGCTCCATATTCAGCTCGCGTGCCAGCACCACAACGTCAGCAAATTGAGCATAGAACTTCAAAGCCTCAACGTTTGAAATATTCAATTGGGTTGACAAATGAATTTCTACACCCACACTGTTGGCATACATCAACGCAGCTACATCGGCAGCAATAATAGCTGAAACTTCCGATTCTTTAGCTATATCAATGATTTCGCGCATAAGTGTCAGATCATTATCATACAAAATAGTGTTGACTGTCAGGTAACTTTTTACGTTATTTTCTTTGCAAATGCGCACAATTTCGCGCAAGTCTTCGGTAGTAAAATTACTACTCGATTTGCTGCGCATATTCAGTTTTTCGATGCCAAAATACACAGAATCGGCACCCGCTTTAATGGCTGCCGACAGACTTTCCCATGACCCGGCAGGAGCCATGATTTCAATATCTTTTCTATCTAAACCTACCCCTAACCCCTGAAGGGGAACTGAGTTAGTTTCGTCTTGTATGTTTTTTTGATTCATTTCTATAAAATAATTGAACGTTGTAATCTAATTCCCCTTTAGGGGTTAGGGGTAGGTTGTCATTTAAATTTCGGTGTCAGCTTTTCCACTGTAAAACTGATTCCCACACGTAACTGTTGGTAATGAAAATCAGTAATTCCATATTGATATTGAGCGAAATAATTAATCTTTCCGCTTTTAATGCTGAACTTTGTTGCATACACTAAAGGTGTATCACCATAATCGGGCAAATTAATAGCTTTGCTGGTATGTAACCAACCTGAATAACCTGAAATTGTATTTTCCAGTTTCCAGTTTTCATTACCGATAATAATTTTTTCACCATACATAGGGGCATCATCCTGGCGGCTGTTAGTAGTTTCCCAGCACATAAAACCCACATTGGTAACTGTACGTATTTCGCTTATAAATTTTCCTTTTGTATAAAAAGATTTTCCGGCTTCCAGATCAAAATAATATCCGGGCGTGTCGAAATACCGCCTTGTTTTAAAAGTTTTGGCCGAAGCTGTTTTCAGCGTGCTGTTCAATATAATGCTTGGACGGTTTTTTTGTTCTTTCCACAGTCGAATTCTTGTTTGAACGTAGATGTCGCCTACTTCTGATCCGGAAGTGGAATTAGCGCCACGGCTTTGCATAATTTGGTCTGTAGTTTGGTAATGTTCCATCACTGCCGACCATACTTTTAATGAAACACGCTCCGGTATAAGTGGAATATCAGCTTTAATATACCCGTTTTCCGTACGGTCGCCATAACCAAAATAGTAATCACCCATTAAACTGATTGTTGTTTTGGCAGGTATGGTTGCATCTGTAAATTCAGGAACCGGATTTGCATTCGGCCCGAACCAGGCAGCAGAATAGCGAACTTGAGCGTAAATACTTTGTTGGCAAATAATTACCAATAGTATAATGATTATTTTTTTCATCTAATCGTCTATAAAAATTTTAGTGCAAAGATAGATAATAGTATTCAGAATTTATACCTTAAAAATATTTCCTACCTTTGTATCTATTTTTTGCATAAACATGAAGATTTCAAACATAGAATTTCCCGATAAACCACTTTTTCTTGCTCCCATGGAGGACGTAACCGATCCGGCTTTTCGCCTTTTGTGTAAACGTTTTGGTGTTGATATGGTTTATACGGAATTTATTTCAGCGGATGCGCTAATCAGGAGTGTAAAGCGTACTGAACAGAAATTGACTATTTACAATGAAGAGCGTCCTGTGGCCATTCAACTCTATGGACGTGAAGCGGACGCCATGGCCGAAGCAGCCCGAATTGCTGCGGAAGCATGTCCGGAGTTTATTGATTTGAATTTTGGATGTCCGGTAAAAAAAGTAGCTGGTAAAGGGGCAGGAGCGGGGCTTTTGCGCGATTTACCGAAAATGCTACAGATAACCTCGGAAGTGGTAAAGGCAGTAAAACTTCCCGTGACTGTAAAAACTCGTTTAGGCTGGGATGATGATAGTAAAGTGATTGTGGAACTGGCCGAAAAATTGCAGGATTGTGGTATTGCAGCGTTGGCTATACACGGACGCACCCGTTCGCAAATGTATAAAGGAGATGCCGATTGGACGTTGATTGGTGAAGTAAAGAACAATCCCCGCATGCATATACCTATTATTGGAAACGGCGATGTGACTACTCCTGAACGGGCTGCCGAATGCTTTGACCGTTATGGTGTTGATGCGGTGATGGTAGGCCGTGCAGCTATTGGTCGTCCGTGGGTTTTTGCTGAGATGAAACAGTATTTGCAGTCCGGTACAACACATCCTGTTCTTACATTTGACGAGCAGAAAAGTATCTTAAAGGAGCACATTATTGCTTCTGTTCGTTGGCTTGATATTGATGAATATACCGCTATTGAGAGTGTAAGTCATCAACGACTTAAAGGTATAATTCACAGTCGCCGGCATTTGGCAGCTACACCGGTTTTTAAAGGCATTCCAAACTTTAAAGAAACCCGCATTGCTATGCTTAGGGCCGATTGTCTCGATGATCTTTTCCGTATAATTGATTCGGTCAATGAACCCGAACACTCTGTTTAATGTTATTATTTTCAATTATATATCAATCAAAATAATTTTAAAGATGAAAAAAATTTTATTATCAACTTTTGCATTAATGCTTATGATGACATCTGGCTATGCTCAAAAGAAAACCCCCTTAAGCCCGGGTATTAAACTGGAAAATCTCGACCCGTCTGTATCACTTCATACCGATTTTTATCAGTATGCTTGCGGTGGTTGGATGAAGAATCATCCCCTCACCGGTGAATACTCGCGCTTCGGTAGTTTTGATATGTTAGCTGAAAACAATCGCAAACAGCTTCGTGGTTTAATTGAGGGACTTGCAACAAAACCAGCAGCGAAAGGTACAGTTGCTCAGAAGATTGGCGATATCTACAGTCTGGCTATGGACAGTGTAAAACTAAATGGTGATGGCTTCAAACCTATCCAGAATGATTTGCAGCGTATAGCTCAGATTAAGACAGTGGCTGATATTCTTAAACTTGCGCCCGAATTGGTGCTTACCGGACTTGATCCTTATTTTTCTATTTATGTAGGTGCCGATCCAATGAACAGCAGCCTTAATCTGGTACAGACTTATCAGAGTGGTATAAGTCTCGGACAGCGTGATTATTATCTTGAAAACGACGCAAATACAAAAGAAATAAGGGAAAAATACAAAGTGCATATTGTCAAAATGTTCGAATTGGTTGGTTTTACATCGGCTGATGCACAAAAGAATATGGAAGATGTTTTGAGAATCGAAACACGCCTTGCAACTGCTGCATACGACAAAGTAAAACTACGCGATCCACACGCCAATTACAACAAAATGACAGTAGCCGATTTGCAAAAACTGGTACCTGAAATTGATTGGGCTGCATATCTCAATTCATTGGGATTAAAGAATATAAACGATATAAGCGTTTCACAGAAAGAATCGTTGACTGAAGTTGGTAAAGTGCTTACTACCGAGCCTATATCTGCCCATATCGCTTACTTGCAATGGAAACTTATTGATGATGCTGCGGCATATATGAGTGATAATATTTACGCTCAAAACTTTGATTTTTATGGTAAAACTCTTTCTGGAAAGAAAGAACAATCGCCTCGTTGGAAGCGTGCTGTAAGTACTGTAGATGGTATTTTAGGTGAAGCGGTTGGACAAATGTATGTAAAGAAATATTTCCCTGCTGCTGCTAAAGAACGCATGCTCAAGCTGGTTCATAATCTACAGGTTACCTTGGGAGAGCGCATCAATGCTTTACCCTGGATGGGCGATTCAACCAAAGTGAAAGCAAATGAGAAACTGAAAGCTTTCTATGTAAAGATCGGTTATCCTGATAAGTGGAGAGATTATTCTGCTTTGGATATCAACAAAGAATCTTATTACGCTAACATACAAAAAGCCAATAAGTTTGAGCATGCGTACAGATTTGCAAAAGCAGACAAACCGGTTGATAAAACCGAATGGCAAATGACTCCTCAAACAGTGAATGCATATTACGATCCGTCGACCAACGAAATTTGTTTCCCTGCGGGAATTCTTCAATATCCTTTCTTTGACATGAAAGCAGATGATGCATTCAATTATGGAGCTATCGGCGTGGTTATTGGTCATGAAATGACTCACGGATTTGATGATCAGGGCCGCCAGTATGATAAAGATGGTAATTTAAAGGACTGGTGGACAGCCGAAGATGGTAAGAAATTTGATTTACGTGCTAAGGTAATGTCTGACTTTTTCGATTCTATATATGTTGCTCCCGGAGTGCACGGAAACGGAAAATTTACGCTGGGTGAAAATATCGCTGATCACGGAGGATTGCAAATTTCTTATCAGGCTTTCAAGAAAGCAACAGCGCTTTCGCCGCTGAAAAAGGTAAAAGGTTTCACTCCAGAACAACGTTTCTTCCTGGCTTATTCTAATGTTTGGGCAGGAAATGTGCGTCCTGAAGAAATTTTGAAACGGACTAAATCAGATCCGCACTCATTGGGAAAATGGCGTGTCAACGGCGCTCTTCCGCAGATTGCAGCATGGTATAAGGCTTTCGGTATTAAGGCCGGTGATCCTATGTTTGTGCCTGTAGAAAAGCGTGTTTCTATCTGGTAATACTCTAAACACACAGCCTTAGTACTGTTGTGGTGCTAAGGTCTGAAAACAAATAAGGCAGAACCTCATCGTCTGCCTTATTTTTTTTGCGGTTATATTGCTTTTTGCTCGCCATAACCTTTCGATAGTTTATCAATTTTCCGTACGTTTGAATTTCTTCTTCGCGGCTTTGTTTGCGGGCTGCTTTAACCTGTTCCAGTACCGCAGATCCGGTACTCCTTCGCTTCCCTATTGGTGTTTTTTTAGAAAGTTTCTTTTTCATATAAATTATTATTTTGTTTTCCTCCCGGCTGAGAACTCAGGAGGCCAACGTTATTTTTCTTTTTCCATTTTCTGTTTCTTCAATATTTACATTTACGATTGTGTCGGGTAGGATAGGGGCTATATTTTCCGACCATTCGATAAAGCAAAGATTTCCGCTGTAAAGATATTCCTCCGCACCGAAGTCAAGTGCTTCCTGTACTTTATTTATCCGGTAGCAATCGAAGTGAAATATTATCCGGCCATTGGTTCCCTCGTATTCATTAACAATGGAGAATGTTGGGGAGTTCACCGTTTCTTTAACGCCCAACATTTCGCATACAGCTTTTATAAATGTTGTTTTTCCTGCACCCATTTTTCCGTTAAATGCAAATACCGTATTTTCACCTATCAGCTCAATGAATTCTTGTGCGGTTTTGTTTATTGTTTCCAGTGATTGTATTTCCAGTTCAGTATTTTTATTTTTTTCACTCATCGACATTTTATCTTTATTTTATCCTTATAATTGATGTTTTAGGAGGCTTTATTTACGTGCAAAGATACTGTAAAAATCAAATATTCGATTCTCAGAGGCTTTCGTTGGGCTTAAAATGGCTATAAACTATTGAAGCCCTGCTTTTTCCAATTATTTCCGTAAGCTCATCCAAACCGGCGCTTTTAATGCGTTTTACGCTTTTGAAATGCTTTATCAGGTCATTTTTTGTTTTTTCTCCAATTCCCGTTATTGTATCGAGCTCGGAAGCCGTTTGTGACTTGCTGCGCTTGTCGCGATGGAAGCTGATGGCAAATCGGTGAACCTCGTCCTGCATTGATGCCAACAGTTTAAAAAGAGGGTCGTTAATTTTTAAACCGATCGCTTTTGCAGGAAATCCGAAAAGTAGTTCCCGTGTATGGTGCTTGCTATCTTTGGCAAGACCTGCTATCGGAATTGATATTTTTAACTCATCTTCAATCACCTGTCTTATTACTTCCATTTGTCCTACACCACCATCGGCAATGATGAGGTCGGGTAGGGGGGACTCCTCGTTTAACATTCTGCTGTACCTCCGGCGTACGACCTCTTTCATCGATGCATAATCGTCAGGACCAACCACAGTCTTTATGATATATTTTCTATAATCCTTTTTCGATGGTTTAGCTTTCTTAAAAACAACACATGCTGCCACCGCATCGGTTCCTGATATGTTTGAGTTATCAAAACACTCTATTGTTAATGGAGGTTTCTCCAAATGCAGTGCTTCCTGAATGCTTTTCAATAATTGAATAGCTCGCTGATCAGGATTTAGTTTCTCGGCTTGCTTAAGTTTGTCGAGTTTGTATTGGCGAACATTCTGCAACGACAAGTCCAGTAATTTTTTGCGATCCCCGCGTTGCGGAACTGTAACCGTCACCCCTGCTATCGGTATATCCATTTTGAAAGGAACGATTATTTCTTTAGACTTGCTCTGAAAGCGTTCGCGCAATTCTACGATGGCCATAAGGAGCAAATCTTCTTTTTGCTCATCGAGCCGTTTTTTGTATTCGATGGTGTAGCCCTGGATGATCGATCCTTTAGCAATACGCAAGATATTTACGTAGGCCGAATTTTCATTTTCGTCGTAAGCAAACACATCCGTATTTTCAACCACGCTGTTGGCTATAATCGATTTCGATTTATAGCTTTCTATTAAATCGTATTTTAGCTTTAGTTGGTGTGCTTCTTCAAACTTATATTCGGAGGCAAGCTTCTGCATTTGTTCCAATAGCATTTTACTTATCTCGTTGGCATCACCCTGAATAATCTGACGGATTTGTTCAATGTTCAGTTTATACTCCGCTTCCGTTTCTTTTCCTTCGCACGGTCCTTTGCATTTATGAATATGATATTGCAAGCAGACTTTGAATTTACCTGCCCGAATATTTTCTTTTGTTAGCATCAATTTGCAGGTGCGGATAGGGAAGAGGTCGTGCACTATTTCGAGCAACGAGTTTATAGTAAAAGTAGAACTGTACGGACCGAAATACTGTCCGCCGTTTTTGTAGATATTTCGCGTTTTGAATATTCGGGGAAAAGGTTCGTTGGTAATGCAAATGCTCGGGTAGGTTTTACCGTCTTTGAGCAATACATTGTAGCGGGGCTGATATTGTTTTATCAGATTATTCTCTAAGAGTAGTGCGTCTTCTTCGGTTTCAACGATGATATATTTGAGCGAAACAATATTTTTTACCAGCACATTTGTTTTGCCCTGTTCGTGTATTTTGTTGAAGTAGGAGTTTACCCGTTTCTTCAGATTCTTTGCTTTGCCTACATAGATGATTTCGTCTGCAGCATTAAAATATTGGTATACCCCCGGTTTATCCGGCAGTGCATTTACCTGCTCTTTTAATGTATTATTCGATTTCATGCGGTTTATTTATGGCTTGTTCCACGTGGAACAACTTGCTTTATTGTTTCGTTTCTTTGTTCTTTTGATTGATTTGATTTTGTTCCACGTGAAACAATTTGTTGTTTTTATCGTCCGAGCAACACCAATAATATGTTTACATCGCTCGGTGAAATGCCCGGAATACGGCTTGCTTGTCCGATGGTTTCGGGATCTATCCTCGAAAGTTTCTGGCGTGCTTCGGTGGAAAGGGACTGAATAGTATTGTAATCGATGCGTCCGCGAATGTTGATATGTTCAAGTCGTTGGAGCTTGTCGGCAATTAATTTCTCGCGTTCTATGTAACCTTCGTACTTGAGCAAAACCTCGGTGGCTTCGACAATTTCTTCTTTTCGGCTTCCGAGCGCTTCGATTTTTTCTTTCAACGCAGGGATGGCTTCGGACAAATCTTCGATGGAAAGTTGCGGACGAAGAACCAAATCGCTCAACTTGCATCCGTGTTTTAGTTCGGAAGAACTGCGCGAAGCAAGAAATTCGTTGATGAATGCGGGCTTAATGGAGTAGTTTTTGAGGAAATCGGTAAGGATATTTTGCTTCTCAATTTTGGTATTCAGCTGTTGGAATCGGTTATTTGTTGCCAATCCTATTTCGTATCCTTTGCCTGTGAGGCGAACATCGGCATCGTCCTGGCGAAGAATCAAACGATATTCGGCGCGCGAAGTAAACATACGGTAAGGCTCATCAACTCCTTTGGTAACCAAATCGTCGATGAGAACGCCAATGTATGCTTCGTTGCGGGCGAGGGTAAATTCTTTTCCGCCCACACAATTTATATGTGCATTGATACCTGCAATGAGTCCCTGACCGCCTGCTTCTTCGTATCCGGTGGTTCCGTTTACCTGTCCGGCAAAGAAAAGATTCTTGATTCGTTTCGTTTCCAGCGTATGTTTTAGTTGGGTGGGGTCGAAGAAATCGTATTCGATGGCATAACCCGGGCGGAAGAGTTGTGCGTTTTCCAAACCCTGTATGGTATGTATGGCATCGATCTGAACACGGAGTGGGAGAGAAGAGGAAAAACCATTCAAATAGTATTCCTGCGAATCGACTCCTTCAGGTTCAAGAAATAACTGGTGCGAAATTTTATCGGCAAAGGTCACAATTTTGGTCTCGATGCTGGGGCAATACCGTGGCCCGATGCTCTGAATTTGTCCGTTGAACAGGGGAGAATCAGCCAAGCCCTTGCGTAGTTCGTCGTGGGTGGTTTGGTTGGTGTTGGTGATCCAACAGCTTTCCTGCTTCAATCCGCGCTGTGCTTCTTCTAAAAAGGAGAACTTATGGAAGTCGTTTTCTCCCTTTTGTTCGGTCATTTTGGAGAAATCAATGCTTCGTCCGTCGATACGACAAGGGGTTCCGGTCTTCATTCTGTCGGTGGTGAAACCGATGGATTTGAGTTGCTCGGTGATTCCGAACGATGCCGGCTCGGAAATGCGACCCCCTACAAGTTGGTTTTTGCCAAAATGCATCAGTCCACCGAGGAAAGTTCCGGCAGTGAGGACAACGGATTTGGCACGAAAGTGTACGCCAAGTGCGGATTTTAATCCGGTGACTTCGCCGTTTTCAATCACCAGTTCTTTGACGGTGTCCTGCCAAACGAAGAGGTTAGGGGTGTTGGTGATGGTGCTAATCCAATGTTGGATGAACTGATGGCGGTCGCTTTGGGAGCGGGGACTCCACATGGCGGGTCCTTTGGAGCGATTGAGCATCCGAAATTGTATGGCGGAGCGGTCGGTAATGATACCCATCTGTCCTCCGAGCGCATCAATTTCGCGCACAATTTGCCCTTTGGCTATTCCGCCCACGGCGGGGTTGCAACTCATCTGACCGATTTTGTTCATGTCCATGGTGATGAGAAGGGTTTTTGAACCCATGTTGGCTGCGGCGCAGGCGGCTTCATTTCCGGCATGACCGGCACCGATAACGATTACATCGTATTTAAAATCCATTATTATTTAGTTTCAATTTTGTTTATAATACCCGGGGCTTTGCCCCAAACCCCACACACTTTTTTGTCTTGACACAAAAAAGTATGCAAAAAAGGTCAAGACTGTGTTCGCTTTGCTCGAAAAACTTACGCTTGACGACTGAAATCTTTTAAACTCACCTCTCCCTTTGGTCGAGTCTCAAACAGAAAAGATTTCTACGTCGTCTTCAATTGTTTTTCGGCTCACCGAACAAGGTCGGTCGTTGACAAGGCCTTGCGAAAAGTAGCCGGTTTTATTTTTGTACTTATCAGGCTTTGATAATTTATGCTTCATCTTACATTAAGCGCCCTTATAACGTTGGGTAAATACCTAATGTTTTGGGCTGCAAAGTTATAAAAAATGAATGGACTATGAAGTGTCCGAAACTAACTAATTGAAACTCTTATGTAAGAGATGATTGAACTTTAATTGTGCATGTCTTTTATGCGAGTAGAGGTTTATAGTTTATAAATGGAGGTTTGTTGTTGGTTAATGGAGGAGTAATTTTTATAATTGGAGGTTAGAGTTTTGTTAATGGAGGAGCGAGTTCTGTTAATGGAGTTTCCAAGTTTATGTATTGGAATAAGCTACTTGTTAATCGACTTGAGGGGTATTGATATGGAGATTGAATTTTGATAAATGGGGATTCAAATTCCATAATTTGGAAGATCTATTTTGTTAGCGTTGGTGTAAATATAAACTTGCGGGTAAAAAATTTCCCGCCCAAACCGACAAGGATTAATTATCGGCAGAGGGGCGGGAAAAACTAATAGGATAAATTATTGGGCAGATAAGTGAACTGTTAATTCTGATTTTTTTTGCTCCTTTTTATCAAGAGTACTTATTGTTTATTTTTTGAGTTGTGAGAATACTAATCCCGATATCTGGCGGAACTGAGGACTTGTGGCACCGAATACCGATTTTACGTATGTTTTTGCATCGGCTGCACTGTCAACAAAACCGATAAGTGGTTTGTAAAGTTCCTCATTGCGGGCTATGCGTGCATTGTCAACCGCTACTTTTGCTTCGATAACTGCATGGTTCTTCGTGGCTAAATCATCCCGATAGGCTTTGAGTGCTTCGA
>Ga0302288_1001789_pt1 | contig 13355 bp, 6 predicted proteins | sample III_Fen_N1_1_FD_194549 | JGI IMG/M metagenome (GOLD analysis project Ga0302288, IMG submission 194549) | Peat permafrost microbial communities from Stordalen Mire near Abisko, Sweden - III_Fen_N1_1 | ecosystem: Environmental > Terrestrial > Soil > Wetlands > Permafrost | place: Sweden: Abisko...
GGTATTGTTTGGAATGAACGAATTGGGAAATAATTCCGATAAGCCCTATAAGAAATCTGCCAGAATTGTTGGTGAAGTAATGGGTAAATATCACCCGCACGGTGATTCCTCGATATATGGTACATTGGTTCGTATGGCCCAGCATTGGTCAATGCGTTATCCATTGGTGGATGGCCAGGGTAACTACGGTTCCATTGATGGTGACAGCCCTGCTGCCATGCGTTACACGGAAGCAAGGTTACGCAAGCTGTCCGAAGATATGTTGATTGATATCAATAAGGATACTGTTGATTTTCAACTGAACTTTGATGATACGTTGAAAGAACCAACTGTTTTGCCAAGTCGTATACCTAATTTGCTTGTAAACGGTTCTTCAGGTATTGCCGTAGGGATGGCTACCAATATGGCTCCTCACAATTTAAGTGAAGTGGTGGATGCAACAATAGCCTATATCGATGACAATAACATTGAAATGTCTGAGATACTGAAATATATCAAAGCGCCCGATTTCCCAACCGGTGGTATTATCTACGGATATGCCGGAGTAAAGGAAGCATTGGAAACAGGACGTGGCAGAATTGTAGTACGTTCAAAAGTAGAGATCGAAGCAGACGCTCAGGGACGTGAAAAGATTATTATTAATGAAATACCTTACCAGGTAAATAAAGTTGAACTGATCAAAGCTATAGTGGCTTTGGTAGAAGATAAAAAGGTTGAAGGGATAGCCCACATCAATGATGAGTCCGACCGTGAAGGTATGCGTATCGTTGTGGATATTAAACGTGATGCCAATTCGAGTGTGGTATTGAATAAACTGTTTAAATATACAGCGCTTCAATCGTCGTTTAGTGTAAATAACATTGCGTTGGTACATGGACGTCCACGGATGTTGAATGTAAAGGATTTGATTCATTATTTCGTAGAACACCGCCATGAGGTAGTTATTCGTCGTACCCGGTTTGAATTGGGTGAAGCTGAAAAACGTGCTCATTTACTGGAAGGTTTTATGATTATCCTGGATAACCTGGATGAAGCTATTCAGATTATACGTGATTCTAAAACGCCCGAAGAAGCCCGTACCCGCCTTATGGAACGTTTCGGATTGTCAGACATACAGTCGCGTGCCATCGTTGAAATGCGTTTGCGTCAACTTACCGGACTGGAACAGGACAAACTTCGTGCAGAATACGAAGAAGTCATGGCGTTGATTGGACGCTTGAAAGAGATTCTGGAAAAAGTAGAACTTCGCATGCAGATCATCAAAGACGAATTGCTGGAAGTGAAAGCTAAATATGGTGATGCCCGTCGTACCCAGATTGTTTATTCATCCGAAGAATTCAATCCGGAAGATTTCTATTCGGATGATGAAATGATTATTACCATTTCGCATCTGGGATATATTAAACGTACTGCCTTAACTGAATTCAGATCACAAAACCGTGGTGGAGTAGGATCGAAGGGTAGTGACTCACGTGATGAAGATTTTATTGAATACATTTATCCTGCGTCGATGCACAACACCATGTTGTTCTTCACAACAAAAGGAAAATGTTATTGGTTGAAAGTATACGATATTCCGGAAGGAAGCAAAATATCAAAAGGACGTGCCATTCAGAATATGCTCAACATCGATGGTGATGACAAAGTGAATGCATTTATCCGAGTGAAAGGACTGAATGATGCCGAATATATCAACTCGCATTATCTGATCTTTGGTACCAAAAACGGTGTGATTAAGAAAACTTCCCTGGAAGCATATTCGCGTCCACGCCAGAATGGAGTAAATGCCATTACTATTCGTGAAGATGACCAGGTGATCCAGGTGCGTTTAACCGATGGTAATTCGGAAGTGTTGATGGCTAACCGCAATGGCCGGGCTATTCGTTTCCACGAGTCTAAGGTTCGTCAAATGGGCCGTACGGCTACTGGAGTACGAGGAATGACACTGGACGATGATGGTCAGGATGAAGTAATTGGAATGATTTGTGTAAACAAAGAAGACAATGAAAACATCATGGTGGTTTCGCAACAAGGTTATGGTAAACGTACATTGCTGGACGATGAAAACGGTGAAGCAGTTTACCGTGTAACCAATCGTGGCGGTAAAGGTGTTAAAACCATTAATATAACTGATAAAACAGGTAAGCTGGTAGCCATCAAGAATGTTACGGATGACAGCGACCTTATGATTATCAATAAATCGGGTATCACGATTCGTTTGAAATGTGCCGATTTCAGGGTTATGGGCCGTGCCACCCAAGGAGTTCGTTTAATTAATCTTGAAAAACGGAATGACGAAATTGCTTCAGTTTGTAAAGTGATGTCAGAAGCTGTTGAAGATGAAGTTATCGCAGAAATGGTTGAGGACCTGAGCCATGAAACAGCAACAGATGCTCCTGTAAAAAGAGAGGTAATCATAGATGAAGATGAAGATCTTTTAGATGATGAACTTGATACAGAAGAGGAAGTTGCAGACGAAGAAACAGAAGATTAATTATCAACAGAAAGAACTGATGCCATGAAGTCAGTTCTTTCACCTAATTATAAATATAAAAACTATTACACGTCATGAAAAAAACTATTTTATCCCTATTTTTAGTGATAAGCTTTACCTTTTCTTTTGCTCAGAAAGCAAATGTATCAAAAGCAAAGAACAAAGCTTTAATGGAAAATCCGGATTTTACCGGTGCACGCGAAGCGATCAAATTAGCTTTAAACGATTCAACTACTAAAAATCTAGCTGAAACATGGTATGTTGCCGGTTTGATTGGTAATAAACAAAATGAAGCTCTCTATCAGAAAGCATTGTTGAAACAGCCATTCGATACAATCGTCAAGGGAACAGCTATACTGGAATCATACAATTATTTCCTTCAAGCTCTTAAACTTGATCAATTGCCTGATGCAAAAGGAAAAGTAAAACCCCGTTATGCAAAAGACATTAAACCTTTGTTGAAGGACTATTATTCTATTCAACAGAATTTAATTGCTTACGGTGCTTTTCAATTTGAAAAAAAGAACTACGAAGGTGCAGTGAAAACATTTGAAGCATTTCTGGATATTCCAAAATTGCCCGTGATGAATAACGAAATCAAGATGGATTCTACGTATTACATGATTGCTTTTTATACAGCTGCTTCTGCATCAAGTGCAAAATTGCACGACAAAGCGATTAGCCTGTATGAAAGCCTGAAAGACAAAAAATACGAAACAAAGACGGTTTATCAGTCACTTTATGAAGAATATAATGCAAAAAAGGATACGGCAAAATTTGTAATTACACTAAAAGAAGGATTGGAAATATTCCCGAAAGATGCATGGTTTCTACAAAACCTGATCAACTATTACATTTATTCAGGCAAAGTGAAAGACGCATTGTTGTATCTTGACAAGGCAATTGAAAAAGAACCTAATTTAGCCCAATATCGTTACGTGAAAGGCAACCTGGAAGAATCACTTGGGAATTATGAAGATGCCCGTGCAGCGTTCGATAAAGCCATTGAACTGGATCCTACCCAGGCTGAATCGTATGCAGGTATTGGACGTATCTATTACAACAAAGCTGTAAAGATACTTGAAGCAAGTTCTAAAATTAAAGATATTAAGCTTTATAACGCCGAAGCTAAAAAAGCGGAAGATTTATTCAAACAATCATTGCCGTTCTTTAAGAAAGCTTCGGAAGTGAATCCTAAGGAGATTGAATACAAGAAAACACTGAAGACATTGTATTATCGTATGCAAATGAACACTGAATTCGATGCCATTAAAAAGGAGATTGATGCCATGTAATCATTGATAATTTGATTTATACTACAGAGGCTGTCCGGGGAACCGGATGGCCTCTGTTGCGTTTATATTGGTTAATTGGGTTGTATGGTAGATTCAGTTGATTCAGTTGATTAAGTTGATTGGTTAATTGGTTGATTGGTTAGATTAGAAATTGTCTTTGTAGTTAGGTTGATTTGTTTGAGTGATTAATACCGTCAGAATACAGCTTTGTTTTATATTACTGGCCATCGCTTACCGATCATAAGTAAGAAGAATCAATGCAATAAATAAACCCTTACCTCTTTGGCATAAGGTAAGGGTAGGATAATAAAATATAAAAACTTATCATAGCATTTCTCTATTAGTTTCAAATCTGCTAGTATACCCAATCAACTTAATCAACCAATTAACAAATTAACCAATTAACAAATTAACAAAAAAAGGCTGTCACCAGTAATTGGTGACAGCCTTAATTAATTAATTATAGATCGCCTATTTTTCGTCAGTTATATTGATATTTGAAATTTCCCAAGCCAAAGCAGTTCCTGTAGAAACATACTTATAAGCAATAGTAATTTTCTTATTTGAATAAGCAGCCAGATCAATTTTACCTGAATTCAGGAAGGTAAAACTATAAGTTGTTGGATACGTAAATGTCAGTTTCGTCCAGGTAGCTTTCGTTACATCGTTCGTGTAATCAGTTGAAATAAATGCACCTGTTAAATCAGATACAGGTAAATTTGCACCATAATTTACAGCATGATCGAAAGCAAGTTTAGGATTCAACCGATCTTTCAAATCAATTGCAGGAGAGACTAACCATGTTTCGCAGGCACCTTTATTATAGGCATTAGCTTGCATACAACCGCTATTGAAATTTCCCCAATACCATAAATATGCTCCGACAACCTGTTGTTGAGTAAATGAGCCTGCATCTTTTGTAAAACCTTCTTTGTAAATTAATAGATCTAACCATTTACCACCTCGGTAAACGAATGATTTTGTCAACTGACTTGTAGTATTGTAATTTACCCAGGCAGTACCGTCATAAATATAGACTGTTGCAATTGATGAAGTAGCAGTCGTGTAATTGTAACGGACTAGTTTCAAATCACCTTTTATAGCATAAAGGTACGTTTTTTTCAAAAAGATCGGAATATAAAAATTAGGATCAATAGTCGAACTGAAGAAATTGCCTTTGCCTGGTTGACCGGTTGCATTGCCCATTGACAAATAGTCAGCAGGATTAACCAACGTGTATTTGTTGGCAGCTACAATTTTTGTTGTATCATAACTTTGATTATAATTGATACTTGCCGAAGAATTGGCATCAACATAAAGGTATTTTGTGCTTAAGAAAGTCGGTATAAGTTTACCTACCTGCGCGGCGTTAATAAATAATTTATTCGTTGAAATCGCAGTAGCTGCAACTAACGTTGAATCAGTGCTTAACTTTAAGTTTATACGGGTGATTTTTGCATTAATAGCAGCGGAATCAGCTTTAGTAGTAGCTGTTTTCAACTGGGTTTTAAATGTAGCAACAGAATCCGTGTATGTTTTGGTGAAAGTCTGACCAATTGTTGTATAGTCGGCTGATGTCAATGTATACGTGTAACCCACCAGGTTTGTAGGATTTGCTGCCTGATCAGATCCAGGGAAGTTTGTCGCATTATAATCACATGAAGTAAATAAGGTCAGGATAACCAAACTTACTATATAATATATCTTTTTCATTGTTCTATTATTTTTAGTATGAATAATTTAATTAGAATCTGATTTTTAAGGTCGTTGACCAGGTACGTCCGAAACCGTAGAACACTTGTGCGGTTTTCCATGTATGGTCAGCTCCGTCAGTAGCATCGGTTATATATTCCTGATCCAGTAAGTTGAAGATATTTCCTGTAAAAGTTGCATCATACGTACCGATTTTGAAACGATAGCTGGCGTTAAAATCAACGGTTACAGCATCAGGTATCATCCATGGTTGAGAGAAAGTTGATGACACTAAATTTGATCCAACTGATGAAATGCTGAAATAAGAATAGTTTCTGCCAAAATAATTGGATTCCAATCCAACACGGAAGCCAGACAGAATCTGATAGTCAAAACCTAAAGATGCAGTGGTTTGTGCAGAGTTGCCATCTTTAATGCCTTTAAGATTTACAGATACACTACCTTGTTGTGGGCTTAACATTTTAACAACATTGCCTTGAGCATCGACAGGTTGTCCCTGTGAGTCGTAAAGATAACCGGTTGCATTGTTCTGCCATGTATAATCACCCAGTGACGCCATACCGCGAATTTCTAAGTCTTTTAGAGGTTTTGCTACAAAGTCAAGTTCAATACCCTGATGCAGGGAATTCAGTCCTTGTAAGTTGGCAACCAAACTGTTCTGTAAGCCGGCGTTTAATGCACGTACGAGAGTTTTGTCCATCCATTCAGTACGGTATACATTTAAATTGGCTGTAAAATATTTTGAACGGAAACCATAACCCAATTCAGCTGAGAATGCTTTTTCGTTAACGGCATTTGGATTCGTTTCGTTACTGTTTGCAACTTGAAGAAATGCACCTCCTGAATAGAAAGGAGCTTTTGAAATAATACCAATATTTGCGAAAACATTATGGTTTGTATTGATATTATAATTTGCACCGCCTTTTACTGAGTAACCAAGGAAGCTAACTGTTTTTGAAAGTGCCTTTGATGGATCGTAATAAAAACGATCGTAACGCCAGTTAGCTGTATTGGATCCGGAAAGTGAAATAAATGCACTTAATCCATCTTTATTATATTCTGCTTGTCCAAAAATTCCCTGGTTTGCAACAAAACCATCGTAATCACGATAAACAATATCACCCACTTTTAATTTCTTAGTCATCCAACTTTGGTCAGTCAATAGTGGACGTAAAGAAGTAGCATCAATAAAGAAATTTCCACCATATAAATCAGTAATCTGATTCGTGTGGGTTCCTTTGTAATAACGTAAATCCAATCCACCGTAAATATCTATGTCCTGACCAATTTTGGTTGTGTATGTTGATAATCCACCTACCCAGACATGTTGATTGATAGCTGTGGACATAATCATTTTTGAACCGTTTATATTAGTCGGATCAGTATTCAATTTGTAAATTGCTCCATAGTCAAAAGTACCATCAGCAGCTCTGAAAGTGGTATTTGGTATACCATTAGTCGAACCATACCAGTTTGTACGGTCAGCACTCGTGTATCCTTGACCACCCCAGCCACCACCATTACCTAATGACAGGTAAACAACAGTAGATAGACTTGATTTTTCATCGATTGTCCATGAATGATTTAACGATATCTGAGGTTTGCTATAATAGTTGAACGAGGATTGTTTACGTTGACCATTCATGTCAAAACCATACGAAGCATTATATTTGTACTTCATAGGTTGTTTTTGCCATTCTGAAATCAATAGTTTATCACCACTGTTTCGTTGGTTGTGCCATTGTGAAGCAGAAAATGCTGTGAATGAAAGTTGTTGAGAATCGCTTAGTTTCTTAGAAATATTAACAAAATAAGAATAGTTTTCAACTTCTGTTCCCTGGATATATCCTTTACTCGTCATTTTTGAACCTAATAATGTGATTGCCCAGCCTTTTTGAGTTAAACCGGTAGAAACTGAAAAGCCGATTTTTTCATAACCGTCATTCCCAATCCCATAAGAAACTGAACCACCTTTTATAGCATCAGTTGAACGTGTAACAACATTGATGGAACCACCAATTGAAGGAGAAGCTACTTTAGAAGCTCCTAATCCACGCTGAACCTGCATAGAACGGGTTACATCACTCAATGCACCCCAGTTTGACCAGTAAATACCTCCCCATTCCATATCATTCATAGGAACGCCGTTAATCATTACTGCTGTATTCGGTGCTTCGAATCCACGAACATTGACACGTGAATCACCGTAGCCACCACCCTGTTTAGTTGCATAAATACCCGGTGTTGATTTTAATATTTCAGGAAATTCCTGAGTACCCAGCTTGTTTTCAATCATAATAGGATCGATAACCGAAAGGGCTACCGGTGTTTTACGACGAATAGCAACTGATGAAGTCACGGTAACATCATTTAATCCGATAGATTCGCTTTCAATAGCAACATTTCCTAAATTCGGATTTTTTGTTGATACTTCAAGAGTTTTGCTGAAATAACCGATATAAGTTATTTTAAGTTCTTGTTTTCCTGACTGCACTTTAATCGCAAAACTGCCATCAAGACCAGTACTTACACCTACACCCGATGCAGTATTTAAAACATTCACTCCTACAAGAGCTTCATTAGTGGCTTTGTCTACCACGACTCCCTTTACCAAACCTTGCGAAAATGAAAGCTGAGCGATCATTACCACAATTAAAAAAGAAAAAACTTTCTTCATAAAGTTGTTGAATTAATTAAACGTAGTTTATTTATGTTAGTAATTTCTACAAATATAATAAATATCCTGTTAAAATCTATTTCATGACAATAAAATTTATCAACAGGCAAGCACCCGAAAATAACATTTTTTTATTTTAAGACTTGTAATTTATGCTTTAAGTATCAAATTGAAATTAATTTTAGACAATTAACTAGGATTAAAGTTAATTTAAGGGAGTGTTGTTTTTAATTGATATTTAAGTCGTAAAAAAAAAGGATAGTTAATAATTCATGTTATGTAACACATATTTCTTACATATGAATATTTTAAATTTTCCATCAAAATAATTTATTGTATCAAGTCCTGAAGTGGCAAATAGTCTTTCCAATTTCAGAAAACTATTATTCAAAAATGACTATCTTTGTCCTGTTTTTAAAAATACGAGATTATTATACATGGATTACAACAAAAAATTTATGCGCAAGGCTATTGCCTTGTCGGTGGAAAATATTAAAAAGGGCGGAGGTCCTTTTGGTGCAGTCATAGTAAAAGATGGTAAAATTGTATCAACCGGTGTGAATCGGGTTACTGCCAATACCGATCCTACAGCTCATGCCGAGGTAAATGCAATCCGTAAGGCAGCAAAAAAACTAGGGACCTTTGATCTGGTAGGTTGTGACATTTATACTTCCTGCGAACCCTGTCCCATGTGTCTTGGAGCCGTTTACTGGGCACACCTTGATAAAATGTTTTATGGAAATACAAAGACTGACGCTAAAAACATAGGATTTGATGATTCATTTATTTATGATGAGATTGATTTAAGACCTGAAAACCGTCGTGTAAAAACAACTCAACTGTTGCCTGAAGAAGCCATTGTTGCTTTTCAGACTTGGACTTTGGCAGTAGATAAGGTCGAGTATTAGGGTATTAGTTGATTGAGTTAATTAAGTTGATTAAGTTGAAATAGTAGCTCTGTGAAGAAATGCAATTTGAACTTATGATAAATATAAAAAAGATTTTAATCTATAGTATATAATAACTAAACAACTATTTTACCCAATTAACTCAATTAACTCAATCAACTCAATTAACTCAATCAACTCAATTAACTCAATCAACTCAATCAACTCAATCAACTTAATCAACTCAATCAACTTAATCAACTCAATCAACCCAATTAACTCAATCAACTCAATCAACCAATCAACCAATTAACCAGTTAACCAACCAACTTGATTCTCTCCGATTTTCAACAACTCTATGCCCAACATCCGCAAGTTAAATCACTTGTCACCTGGGCTTCTTCACCCGAACTGAATTTAAAAATTTCAGGTTTGAGCGGATCTTCATCTGCGTTGGTGGTTGCATCTCTGTTCAAAGCCAACCCGCATACCCATATCATGGTGTTGGATGACGCTGATGAAGCTGCTTACATGTACAATGATTTGAAGCAAATGATCCTGCAGGATGATGTGTTTTTCTTTCCATCGTCGTTTAAAAGGGCAATCAAGCTATCCCAGTTGGATACTGCCAATGAAATCCTGCGTACGGAAGTGATGAACAGGCTGGCAAATGTTTCTACCCCGTGTGTGGTGGTTACCTATCCGGAATCATTGATGCAGAAAGTTGTATCAGCCAACAGCATGAAAACGCGTATGCTGAAAATTCATGTTGGAGAAAGCCTGGGAATTGATTTCATAGTGGAGATGCTGTTGGAATATAAGTTTGAACGGGTCGATTTTGTGTATGAACCTGGTCAGTTCTCTGTACGTGGTGGCATTGTCGATATATTTTCATTTGCAAATGAATTACCTTACCGGTGTGACTTCTTTGGTGACGAAGTGGAATCTATCCGGGTCTTTGATATTGAAACCCAGTTGTCGCAGGAAAAGAAAACTGAAATTATTATTATTCCTGATTTACAACTTGATACTTCGTCCCCGCATGTATCCTTCCTCGAATTTATACCTGCAACCTGTTGGTTTAGTTTCTCAAATGTTGCTTTTGTAAGGGAAAGACTAAATCAACATTATGATGAAGCATTAGTTAAGGCCAACGAGGTGGAACATAAAACACCTCATCTGGCTAAAACACAGATTACCGGTGATCAATTCGTGGAACAGGTTCATTCATTCCGTAAAATGGAGTGGGGAGCAAAGCCTTATTTCCAATCTAAATCAGCTATTACCTTTAATACTTCACCCCAACCCATATTCCATAAAAATTTTGATTTGGTGAGTGAAAATTTAAAGAACTGGCTTAAGGAGGACTATAAACTCTATATCCTCAGTGACAGTTCAAAGCAAACCGACCGTATTGCGGCTATTTTTGCCGACCGTGGTGATCAGATTACCTTTCAACCGGTAAAGAATACCCTGCACGAAGGATTTATCGATCACGACTTATCCTTGCTCTGCTATTCAGATCATCAGATATTCGACCGGTTCCATAAGTTCCAGCTTAAGACAGATAAGACCCGCCTGGGTAAAGTGGTGATGACGCTCAAAGAATTGAACCAGTTTCAGATAGGCGATTACATGGTGCATGTAGATCATGGTGTCGGTACTTTTGGCGGATTGGTACGTACCAATGTGAATGGTAAAATGCAGGAAATGGTTAAGCTGATTTACAAAGATGATGATATTATTTTTGTAAGTATCCATGCTTTACACCGTATTTCGAAATACAAAGGAAAAGAAGGAGAAGCACCCAGGATTAATAAACTGGGTTCAGGAGCCTGGGAACGTTTAAAGGAACGCACTAAGTCAAAGGTAAAAGATATTGCCCGTGAACTGATAAAGCTTTATGCAAAACGAAAAGCAGAACAGGGATTTCAGTTCTCACCCGATAGTTATCTGCAACATGAACTGGAAGCTTCATTTATCTATGAAGATACCCCCGATCAGGTAAAAGCTACTGCCGACGTCAAAAAGGACATGGAATCTATCCTTCCCATGGACAGGCTGGTATGTGGTGATGTGGGCTTCGGCAAGACAGAAGTTGCTATCAGGGCTGCATTTAAAGCCGTTACCGACAGCAAACAGGTTGCCATACTTGTTCCTACCACCGTGCTGGCGTTGCAGCATTACAACACCTTCAAAGATCGTCTGAAGGACTTTCCCTGTACCATTGAATACCTGAGCCGTGCCAGGACCAGTAAGCAATCGGCTGACGTGCTCGACCGCTTGTCGAAAGGGCAGGTTGATATTGTTATAGGTACACACAAACTGGTTAGTAAATCCGTAAAGTTTCAGGACTTAGGATTGCTGATCGTTGACGAGGAACAAAAATTCGGTGTTACTGTAAAGGAAAAGCTAAAGGAAATGAAGATTAATGTGGACACATTAACCATGACGGCGACTCCAATACCCCGGACATTGCAATTTTCATTAATGGGTGCACGCGATTTGTCGATTATTAATACACCACCACCAAACCGTTATCCGGTTCAGACTGAAATCCATTTATATGATGAAGATGTTATCCGTGAAGCCATTCAGATAGAAATGAACCGTAACGGGCAGGTTTTCTTTGTCAACAACCGTATCCAGAACATTTATGTCATTGAAAACATGATTCGCCGGTTAATTCCAGGGTGTCGTGTTGCAGTTGGGCATGGTCAGATGCCAGCCGATAAGTTGGAAGAGATTATCGTCGATTTCATTGATTATGAATATGATGTATTGGTAGCAACAACCATTATTGAATCGGGGATCGATATTCCAAATGTCAATACCATTATCATCAACAATGCCAATAATTTCGGACTCAGTGATCTTCACCAGTTACGCGGCAGGGTAGGGCGTAGTAACCGGAAAGCTTTTTGCTATTTGATGGCACCCGAAATAAGTCTGTTAACCCCTGAGGCAAGAAGGCGCTTACAGGCAATCGAAACATTTGCCGAACTGGGAAGCGGGTTTAATATCGCCATGCAGGATTTGGATATCCGTGGTGCGGGTAATATGTTAGGAGCCGAACAAAGCGGATTTATTGCTGATTTGGGTTATGAAACCTACCAGAAGATATTAAATGAAGCTGTCCATGAACTCAAGGATGAGGAATTTGCCGATCTATATGCTGATGAACGTGCGGCAAATGCTTCTTCTACCACATTTGTGACCGATTGCCAGATAGATTCCGATTTGGAAGTATTGTTCTCAGCCGGTTATATAGAAAATGTGTCTGAACGAATAAGCCTGTACAGGGAACTGGATAGTATTGATAATGAAGGTGAATTGCTTGAGTTTGAAAAACGTATTGAAGATCGTTTTGGTAAAATCCCTGCAGAAGGACTAAGCCTTATACTGGTGGTCAAGCTACGTTGGTTGGCAATGAGGCTTGGGATTGAGAAGCTGGTGTTGAAAAATGAATCCATGACGGCTTTTCTGGTATCAAATCCTCAATCGCCTTATTACCGTTCGGAGGTTTTTGGCAGCTTATTGCAATATATGTCCACCCATCCCCGTAAATGTCAGCTTCGTGAAAAGAATATGCGGCGATCAATCGTATTCTCCGAAGTAAAAACAGTGGAAAAGGCTTATGAAATACTTAATAGCGTTGAGCATTGAGCATTGAGCATCGATGCTATCTATTTCTTCATGTTCTTACGGGTGGTGGAAATTATCGTGAGAAGTTCTATTGTTTCATTCTGAACAGAATTGAAGTTTTCCATGGGCATTAATTGAGCTTCTTCAATTAATTCCAACCAGAAAGCATATTCATCTATCTCTTCAAGAACAATACATAGTTTGGAAAATTTTTAGGCTTCAATTCTTCCTCTTGTGAAGGTTCTGAAATTGGCTGCTACAGAAGTGGATGAACGCAGGAATTATTTACCAATAATTCTGAGTTGTTCTGATTTTTTGCAATGGTTGACGGAGAATAAAATACGTTGAACTGCAAAACGTTTAGTTCTTAAATTGTACATTTCGTTAAAGCTTAATTCTGTCATAAACATATATTTTAAGGGTTAAAATATACACTTGACGCTCCATACTCGATGTTATTAAAAGAAAAAACCGCATTGCCGTTAGTTGAGAAAACTCCTATAATTAGGATTTGAGGTGTTAGTTTCTTTTGTAATCTGCCGTCCGTAAAGGATACCCGAAGGCGCAGCCCGCCATTAAAAACCAGACATGTCTCGTTTAATTTTTTAAACGTTGAGTTTTCCAATCTCAGAACAATGCGGTTA
>Ga0302288_1001792_pt1 | contig 13351 bp, 13 predicted proteins | sample III_Fen_N1_1_FD_194549 | JGI IMG/M metagenome (GOLD analysis project Ga0302288, IMG submission 194549) | Peat permafrost microbial communities from Stordalen Mire near Abisko, Sweden - III_Fen_N1_1 | ecosystem: Environmental > Terrestrial > Soil > Wetlands > Permafrost | place: Sweden: Abisko...
TGGAATAATTTCCCTGAATACGTATTCCACAATCCTGCGAAAACTGGCAGGTGGTGGTAGTTCCATCACTTTCCATGAAATCTATGTGAGCACTACGCTCCCACTCACTTCCCCTTTGGGAATAATTTGCCTCCAGGCTGCGTGCAGTATCTTTCGTCAGTTTTTCTCCAGAAGCTATATAGTCTTCCAGTGCTTTTTTAAAAATATCACCTTTAACATAAATACCATAAGCCGAATTAAACATGTCTTCATAATTAATGCTGATGGAAATAACAGCCAGACTGGTTCCTGCAGCTTCACAGCTTGCTTTCAGCCCCTGAATATGGTCAGTCATATCACCAATAAAATAAGTTGCAGTTCCTGTTTCAGAGTACTTGCCATCACTTGATTTTGCAGCAGCCCTTATTACGGTACATTTATCCACATTTTCATCAGGCGGAGCTTGCAAAGTATTATCAAAACCATCTTTTGTACTGTTGATTTTTACATTAGCCCCATCAAACAACCCCGGGTCTACGGCAGATACATAATTTGTTTCTTTGCTTCTATCAGAAACACTAAATGGACCGCTATATAACATTCTGGTTTCACTGGTTGCCGGATCGCTGCCATCAATTGTGTAATATATTTCCCCCGCATTTCCACTTTTAATTTCAAGAGAAAAAGAATCTGCATAGTCTCCGCTTTCTTTTGAAAAATCCAGAATATCCGAGTTACGCTCTATCTCCGGTGCAACGTATGATTCTGAATTTTCTGCATCACCAGTATCTTTGGAAACTTTTTTATCAGTATCATGCGCAGTACTTTCAGAAGCATCCTTATCTGACACATTCTTACCACTGTCAGTTTTATTTGCTGTCTTGTTGTTTTCACATCCTGTTATTGTTACCATGACGATTAAAATACATACATAAAGTAAACGTTTTTTAGCAAAAGCTGTCCCCATATTAAGTCTCCATTTTGTCATAAATCTGTGAATTGGGGGAACGCAAATTTGCTGTGTGTAAAATCATGATTTTACACACTTTGTACCCCATAATTACCAGATAACATTGAACTAAACTCAATATTACCATAGGCACTACCAAGTAAATACTAGGTTTTTTAATCATTAATTATAGTGACTTTTTTTGTTTTTGCTCTTTATGCTTCTACACGGTTACTCTTTTTTCGAAACTACCGTATCTGGGTGTAGTTTATAATGTTCTCGTACCTTCCCTTCTATTTCCTTTAAAATATCTGGATTCTTAACAAGATATTCTTTCGCTGCTTCCCTTCCCTGAGCCATTTTATTTCCATTGTAGGAAAACCATGATCCGCTCTTATTAATGATATTGATGTTTGCCGCCAGATCCAGGACATCTCCCTCTTTTGATATTCCTGTTCCATAAATAATATCAAATTCTGCTTCTTTAAAAGGTGGGGCAATTTTATTTTTAACAACTTTTACCCTTGTACGATTACCAATACGGTCTCCACCCAGCTTGATACTATCAATTCTTCTCACATCAAGACGAACCGATGCATAAAACTTAAGTGCTTTACCCCCTGTTGTAACTTCTGGACTTCCAAACATGACACCAATTTTTTCCCTTAACTGATTAATAAAAACCACAATACATTTGGATTTGCTAACCACAGGGGTCAGTTTACGAAGAGCCTGAGACATTAGTCTTGCCTGTAAACCAATATGGCTGTCACCCATTTCTCCATCTATTTCTGCCTTAGGAACCAGTGCAGCCACCGAATCAATTACCACAATATCAATCGCATTGGACCTGATAAGCATTTCAGTTATTTCTAACGCCTGCTCTCCTGTATCCGGCTGAGAAATATACATCTCATCAATGTTAACACCTATATTTTTTGCATATACGGGATCCAGTGCATGCTCTGCATCTATAAAAGCTGCAATTCCTCCCCTCTTTTGGACTTCTGCAATCATATGAAGCGATACAGTTGTCTTGCCGCTTGATTCGGGACCAAATACTTCAATCATTCTTCCTTTGGGTATCCCGCCAAGTCCTAGTGCAATATCCAGGCTCAAAGAACCGGTTGGCACTGTTTCAACTTCACCCCAGGAACTTTCATCTCCCAGACGCATGATAGCGCCCTTTCCATATTCCTTGGTAATCTTTGCCACCGCATCTTCAAGTGCCCTGATTTTATAATCCTCTGTCATATTTTCACCAATTCTTCTCTCTTACTATATGTTATATTCATTTTGCAAGTTTATTAATTTTTTTAATGCATTCTGATACTTTTTCATACCAGTATTTACACCTTATCAAAATTTGGGGAATATAGTAAGCTATTTCGTGTATTGTTTCTTAACTTCAGCACTTTTTCTGAATTTTCCTTCTTTATTTTTTGTGCAATTTTTTTACAGTATCGGGAAGGAAGATATAAGTACAATTACGAAAGTCTATAAAAGTATGCTTTTTCTACTTTTACCATTTGTAGTACTTGTTTTCTATATTATTTTATAGTCTTTATGCTACAATAAAATGGTAGCTATTTAAGAATTTTTCTCAATATTCTCAGAAGGAATGTATATGAAAAAATTTATTAAGATTATTGTAATTGCTTTTGGTTTATTTATTCTTTTCAGTTTGAGTTTTAGATTAGCTAAAGCAGATGAAACAGCTTCAACAAAATTATCTGTATGGGGCGATTATTTATCAAAACTCTTTACTTCAGAAAAATCTGATGTATCAAAAAATGATATAGTTCTTATGGGTAATACCGGCTCTGTAACAAAGTATGATATAGCGATAGCCAAGCAATTTATTATTGTTAGGGATCAGGACACATCTGCTGCTGAAACATCCGCTGCTGAAACAGAGGCTATTCAATATATGGAAAAAAGAGAAGCTCTTTATCAGGCTGCAATAAAAAATGGGTTTACTGTAACAGATGAAGAAATTAAATCTTATTTAGATGAATTAAAAAAGACACTTGAACAAGCAGATAACAAAGATGATGTATTAGCTATCATAAGTAAGTTTGATTCAGAAGAAGCTTATTGGGCCTTTGAATATACCGTTTATCAAAAAGATCTCCCAATTCAGAAATATGTTGCTTCATTAGAACAAGAATACTATAAAGAAAACACTACTTCATCTGATGCAGATTGGGTTAATTATTTTGAAAAATTAAAAACACAATTAGCTGAGGATGAAAACTTCCAGTACGTTAAGTAAAAAAAAGGTCAAACTGACCACTTCAAAAAGGATCTCTTATCCTAGATAAGAAATCCTTTTTTTTTCGTTGTAATTTAATTTCCTGTATCATTTAACATCTGTTCAAAATTTATTTTCGTAATTTAATTCAGTCACTTCTTTCAGATATTCTCTTGCTTTTTCTCCTTGGTGCAGGGGCTCCCAAACCTGTGCAAAAAAAGGATCTTTTTTCGCCCGTTCTCCATAATTCCAGCTTTTACGCTCACATTCCTCGCACCAGTGGCCGCCTTCTAATACCAGTTTTGGACTCGCTTCAAATTCATGACCAAAAGCACATCGGAATCTAAGTTTTTCCTGCCAGTCTCCCGTATTCATGAAATCAGAAATTAACTCTCCTCCACGATATTCGGCTGCTTGTTTCATATCTTTAAGATTAAGCTGACTTTCCGGTTTTGTTTCGTCATATCCATGATTCAGCAGAATAACCTTATCCCAGTCCTTAAAATGTTCCATTTTATTGATGTCTTCTGGTAGGCAATCCCAGTTCTTGCGGCTTCCCCAATATGCGTCTATATGTTCCTCCATGTTATTCTTAATAAAATACATGGTTCCATGCTCATTCTTAGCCAGTTTATCAAACATTTTCTTAATGGTGTTTCCTATCAATTTCTGCCCACCAGGAAGTCTACATAATATTTTTATTCCATATGCACTTATTCCCAGACCTTTTATATATTCATTATAATAATATTGCATACCATCATTTCGAAAGTGCAGATAGTCTTCCAGTATGTCCGAGTCCAGATAATATTGTCCATGAAAATTGCGGGTGGCATAATCTTTTGGGTTTAGAATATATTCCAATTTTGTTAAACCCATGGCTTTATACATATCTCTGTAAAATTCATAGGTGCTTACACGGCAGGACTCTCCGCCTCCCACATTATAAATGTGTCCCCAGAAATTATCCGAAAGCTTTCCATTTCCCTGATAATTACAAAGATTCTTCAAAAGTCTGCCAGAATCTCTCACTGACACAAACTCCAATACATTATCCAGACAATTATGAAAAATTATGGCATCCCTGATTTTGCTCATGGCTTGGCTTAATATTCCTGTCTGCCTTAGGCTGACCCAGTATTTAATACCTGCCTCGATAAGGAGACGCTCGGCGGCGACTTTTGATACTGCATAATAATCATATATACTTGGCTTAATAGGATCACCAATCCGCCCCCAATGAATAGGTGGCATACGATCACCGGTTTCAGCTATAGTACCAATATACACCAGTTTTACCGTATCCTGACGGTTGAGACTATTTATTGAATCTATAATATTTTTTGTGGAGCCATAATTAATGCTCATGGCTTCTTGGGGAAAATAATCGGCCGCAGGAGATACAAAGGCTGCAACATGAAGGATAATATCCGCTTTTTTCACACATTCGTATACATCCTCATAGTTAGTCAAATCTCCCCAGTATATGGTAAGTCCTTTTTTTTCTTCAAAATCCCTAAGCAGAATATGGTTTTTCTTTGAGTCCCTGACCAGTATAATAAGGTCTTGAAATTCAGTGTCTTCCATCATCTGTTTCAGACATTCAAAACCCATTCCACCTGTTGCTCCCGTTAAAAAAACACATTGTTTTTCCATTCGATACTCCTTCCAAATGCATTTCAAACTTTTCATATCTTTATTGAAATGTCTGAGCACCGCCATAGAAATTCCTGTTTATTTTCAATAAAACTGACAAAATACAACGTCCATTTTTCGTTTGAAATACAAATCACTATCATAATATTATCATAGCAACATTGTATCCAACTTACAAGGAGCTTATTTAGAAAGTAATATGTAGATTTGCATAGTGAATGCAGGATTCAAAAACTGCCATTCCCATAGCGAAAAAAGAAAGAATAATAATAAGTATGAATGCTGTTTTATCATAAATAAGGTTTTCATCCTTCTGTTTGTAATTAGAGATTAAAATTTCAGCTCCCAATAAAATAAAAATAATCGGCCATAGTTTAAGTATGACAACATAAGATAAACCTGCAATAAATATACGAAGCATAAATAATACGCCAAAAGTAATCAGCATGCTTCCCAGTGTCAGGGTTCCAATTCTGTGTGTTCTTGTCATAAATTATCGCCCCCTTTGAAAATTTCCTTATTTTCGGAATTATGATCCAGTTCTTTTTTCTTTCCTGAGATAAGATAGATTCCAAAAGCTATAATAACAACTCCAATCAGCAACTGAGGAATATATTCGGTAAAGCTCATAATACTGTAGTAGTATTCATCTGGTATGATCCATCTTAACAGATCCAAAACATTGCTCCAAAGCACGGAAACTCCAACAACAATCAGTATCCAGGCAAGTATTGTACGGTACTTTTTTTGTAACAGATCTTTTCCCAATGACAATCCCGGGAACACAAGATAACTGTCCTCAAGTGCATAAAACTCATCATCCGGCATGGCACGAAGATTATGTGTGTCAAAAAATCCGAAAAACCAGATAATTGGTAAAACCAATAAAATCGACTCAATATTGAGCCATGAAGCAATAAAAATCACAAGGAAAAACAGGCCCATCAGGCTGATTCCTCTCTTCATAAATCCCATATACATCTCTCCGGCTCCAGGCACGACTGAACAACAAAAGGTAAAAAAACTATTTTTCTTTCTGGTCATTTTGAATTCCCTCCACATTTATAATATTGTTGGAAAATTCCAACATATTGCTGCTTATTTTTTCCATTCCTGTATTGAAACTATCGACTCCTGCCCTGATAGCCTCTGTTAATGATATATTTCCTGTATTATTGCCACTTGTACTGTTGATCTGATTCCAGTTTGTATCCATATGAAACGTCATTACCAAAAGTAGCAATGCGCCTATTGTAGCTGTACTTACTTTCAAACTATAAAAAAACAGTTGTAACCCTTTGGAAGTTTCTTTCACTTTAATAGGAAGTTGCACTTCGGGCCGGCGTGTTTTTCGAAGAATATTATCTTTCATATCACGGGGAGTCTGAATCAGGTTTTCCTCCATCATAACCACCATCTGGTCAGCACAATAATTGCAGGAGCAGACATGTTCCAAAAATAATCTTCGTTCTTTCAATGTCATCCGGTCTTGGTTGAAAATTCTTAATTCCTCTTCTGACACATGACCTTCTGATGATATTCTTTCACTCATAATAATATCTGATTTGTTCATTTTTCTGCTCCTTTCTTATACTTTTTCTGAAGCATGGCTCGGGCTCTGTATATCTGAGTCTGGACTGTCTTCAGGTTCTTACCGCTTTTTTCAGCAATGTCTCCTACCGAAAGTTCTCTGTAAAAATAATCCATAGCGATTTCCTGATAAGGCGGTTTCAGGTTGCTGCAGCAACCAAGAAGCTGATTCTTTGCTTCCATAGCTAGTATGTTCTCCTCGGGCAAAGGTTCCTTATCTCTCTGAATCAGAAAATAATCCTCTTCTAACGGTATTGCCTTGTTTTCATTTCGTCTCATGTAATCCAGGCATTTATTGGTGGCGATTCGGCACAACCAGGCTTTTTCATATTCTCTGTCGAAGGTTGGAAGATGCTTGTATACCGATAAGAAGGTTTCCTGTGCCAGGTCTTCTGCATCAAAATAATCATTTATCATTTTAAAGCACACTGTATAAACCAGTTTTTGATAGGTGTCAATTAAATATTCGTAGTACTCCTCATTGCTGATTGTCTCCGCCTCCCTTCTCCATCAATTGATATAACGATGCCTTTTTGCATTTGTCTTCAATTTTTTATAATTTTATATAATTTTATATAATTTTTTAATTTATCGCTGTTTTATATTTCATTATAGCATAAAAAAGCCCCTGCCCAAAAGAGAGGGACAGAGGACTTAACATTCTCTAAAAAGACCAGAAACCGCTTCGTCATATTCGAAACACCGTTCTGCTTTCTTTATTTTTTTTGCATATCTGGTGCTGTCTTCGAAAGATTCAATCAGATAACTCCAGAGTTCCTTCATTTTATAAAGAACATTTTTATCTCCTGAGAGAACTTGTTTATATTCATTATATATCTGATCATGAAACTTTTTCAATTTTATCTTTTGCTGCATCCGGTCTGCATCGCTAAAAGCAGTTTTTTCATTAGAACCAAATTGCAAAGAACTTCTGATATCCCCACTTAAATTAGGATTTTTTAGAATTCCTCTCCCCAACATAACCGTGGAAACTTCTGGAAATCTACTTTGAAATACATTAAAATCTTTTGTACTGAAAATATCTCCATTATAACCCACCGGATTCTTGCTCATTGTTAAGGATTCTTGAAAAATGTTCATATTTGGTTGGTTTTTATAATAATCTTTTTGTATTCTGGGATGAACAATCAGTTCTTTAATTGGATATTTATTAAATATTTTAATTAATTCATAAAATTCTTCCGGACTATCCTTGCCGATACGTGTTTTTACTGAGATTTCCGTAACAGAAGCCTCAAAAATCTCGTATAAAAAACGATCCAGTTCTTCTGTCCTGGCCAAAAATCCTGACCCTTGGTTCTTTGAAACCACAGTGCCCGAAGGACATCCAAGGTTAAGATTTATTTCCCGATACCCAAACTGTTGAAGTTTTTTTGAAGTAAAAATAAAATCCTGTGCCTGATTAGTTAAAAGCTGAGGCACCAGATAAATATCCTTATTATGCTCTGGTAAAATATCATTTAAATCTCTTGCTTTAAATTCGTCCTTTTGCCCAGCAATAATAAAAGGAGCAAAATACTTATCTACCTGACCAAAATATGCGTGATAGGCGTTACGATAAATATAACCCGTGAGGCCCTCCAATGGCGCTAAATAAAGCTTCATAAGATAAATTGCTCCTTTTATTATTCTTGTATTTGTGCTTTGTTTGTATTTATATTTTGTTTGTATTTATATTTTTTTTGAGCTAATTAGTCGATTCCAGCGCCTGGTTAATTACGTTTTTCATAATATCTTTTGTCATCATTCCAGGTACATAACCTAATATATTTCCGTTTTTGTCGATAATAAAAGTGGTGGGAAATGCCGAAATGTTGTAATTTTTCAGAATATCACCTGTTTCATCAAATAGCACTGGAAATGTATATCCGTTGTCCGACAGGAAACTGATAACTTCTTCTTTGCTAACATCCTGATTATTAGGATATTCATCGCTGGCAGGGTTTGCAACACCAAGGAAGACCACATCATCTGCATTTAGATTGTATTCCTGATATAATGCCTCTATGTCTGGCAATTCCTTTTTACATGGAGGGCACCAGGTTGCCCAGAAATTTAAAAATACTACTTTTCCTTTATAATCGGAAAGCGTATGTTCTGTTCCATACTGATCTACTAAGGTAAAATCATATTCCGGTATTACCTTTGCACTACCGGCCTCTGTAGCTGAAGAATCCTCGCTGGCAACTGAGGTATCCGTATTGGAAGCGTCTGTTGTAGTTGTGCCTGATACAGATGCATCTGTTGAAGTTGCATCTGTTGTTGAAGCGTCTGTTGTGGAAGCATCAACGTTTGAGTTTGCATTTTCATTTGTTGAACTATCTGTTGTAACGGTATCCTCTGAATTCTGAGAAACTCCCTGATTATTTATGTTTAAAGAATTAAGATAACCTGAAACTCCATTCATCCATCCTGTAAATGTCATAATACCCATGAGAATCAGAATAACAGCTCCAGCCTTAATTGTATACTTTAAAAGTTTCTGTTTTGATTTCAGAAAATTCAAAATGCTTGTAGTAAATAGTCCCAGTAATAAAAAGGGAAATAAAAATCCAATAGCATAAACGATTACCAACAGATTTCCCTCAATAGAGGTAGCTGCGCCACCTGCCATAATCAGTACCGAAGAAAGTGCCGGCCCAATACATGGTGTCCATGCAAAGCTAAAAGTAAAACCCATAAGTAAGGCCAATACCGGATTCATTTCTTTATCTGCAAGGTTAAAATGTATCTTTCGTTCTTTCTGTAAAAATGCAAAGTCCAATACCCCCAACTGGAATAAACCCATAAGTACGATAAGAATACCTCCAATTCTTGTAAAAAGTATCTTATTTGCACTAAAAAAACTGCCGAGAGTAGTAAAGGACATTCCTAATATGAAAAACGCAACAGAAATTCCGAGTATAAAAAAGAGTGTATGCAAAAATACCTTTTTACGCTCATATGTTATGGTACCATCTTCGTTAATTTTTTTCCCGTTTCCTGCAAGATATCCCATATAAACGGGAATTAAAGGAATTACACATGGTGAAAAGAAGGAAAGAATTCCTTCTAAAAGTACCAATATAAAGCTTACACCGCCATTCGCTGTGATTGTATTAATCATTATTTTTCCCATGCCTCTCAATTTTGATCAGTATGGTTGAAATGGTTTCTTTCAACCTTTTCTCTTTGTTCCCACATAGGAACCCATCCCACCCGACACATTAATAACATCATATCCCTGTTTTTCAAGGACTTTACAGGCGTTACCGCTTCTTCCACCCGACTGGCACATAATATAATAAGTCTTTTCCTTACTTATATATTTGGAAGGATCGTTTAATAAATTACCCATAGGAATATTAACTGCTGTTTTCAGACTTCCCCCTTTAAATTCATAAGGTTCTCTGATATCAATAAGCTCCACTGTTCCAAGAAGTGAATCCATATCATTTACATTAACTACTTTACTACTACTTTTCAAAAAATCAAACATATTTAACACCATGCCTTTCTTTGGCGAACTTTTTTGATTTTCCACACTACTGCAAATAAAATTACACTGGATGAGGAAAACTTATATGTTGATTATATCAACTGGCAGATAATTATCTGTGACCATATCACATTTCTTTAAAACAAATATGGTGTTCTCTTTTTTAATAGCACTTAAAAAAGCAAAAAAAGTGGACTTATGTCACACTTTTTTTGTTTTTAGGTAAGTTCAAGTCTAAATCCTGACTCTCGTCAGATGACCCAATTATTTTTATGATTTTTAAGCTTAAGAGTAGACATAAATTTCTCTATGAAAAAGAGGTTATGAAATGGTCTCCAAAAAAAATTCGGTCATTCTTCGGTTTACTTCTTCTGCTTCCGGGTTATGAGGATATATGATGTTAAATACATGTCCAAGTGGCGCTCTGTCCGGCTCTTTGCAACAGTACTCATGGATAACATTTTTTTCAGTCAGAAGTTTGTCTAACATCACTGCCTGATAATAACATTCCTGATCATCGGTAGCTGTAATAGTAAATACCGGAGGTAACGGTGCTTCGTCAATAATATCTTCCATACTAACAGCACCTTTTAAAGAGCTTTTTTTATAAGCTCCTCCAAAAATCATTTTACCCATTTCACGTCTTATAGCACTTTTGTTTTCTACAGTACCTGCAAGTATAAACGGTACGGGACAGGTAAGTCCAATTGCTCTGATTGTAAAAGGTAATGCTTTTACCCCATAAATTTTTTGAAGTTTATCGCTGCCATTGATAAGAGTTATTAAGCCTGTAAGCATTCCTCCTGCTGAATCTCCGGTTACAAATATTTTATCCATATCTGCATGATATTTGATTCTCCCGATATCTTTGGATGCTATTACATAAAATCTGGTCAGGGCTGCAAAAATATCCTGTACCTGCTCTTTTACAGTTACTTCAGGCACCAGTCTGTAACTTATGTTAACCACAGTGAAATTCATCTTAACAAGAGAAAGACAGTAATAATCATTCAGTTCTTTATCCCCGTATATCCACCCACCTCCATGTATGTCAATGATGACAGGATATTTCTTGTCTACATTAAAAGGTATATCAGCTTCGTCTGGATAGTCAACGTCCATTTGATGTAACGGATGCCCATCTTCTAAATATACAATATCCTGAATTTTTGTAATTCCAGTGTCCGGTGTCAGCAAGCTGATTCTTTTCTGATCCATAACTGCAATATTTTTCCATACCTGTTTAAGTATTGGCCGTAAAATAATCATATTTAAAACCCTCTCATTCTTTCTACATATGCTGATAAATCATATTATTGCTATCTCGTTTATGAGAAAAAATCTCTTGATTTATTATATTATATGTAGTTCGTTTTAGAAAGGAGAATCTAATATAATCCAAATGATTTTAATTGTCACCATTAAAGCTGCAGCATTATTTCATTTAGTAATTCATCACATGTTTTCAGGATTTTTTTGATTTCGTCTTTTGATTCCAACTTATAATGAATACCACAAAAAACAAATATTGGACCGCCATACACCTCTGATAATGTTGAAACCCAGCTTTTTGCAAGTTCACCCTCTTTATGTGATGGAAATTCCAGAGTAACAGATTCCATCTGGGGATATTTATAACAAATTGCTCCAATATGGGTTTTGGAACCACCTGTTAATAAAATATGCATTCCCTCATCCAGCTTTGTTACTTCTGCTGTTATGCTATAATCAAAAAAAACTCTTTCCACTACAAATTTTGTCATGATTTACCATCTCTTTCCAAACCAGGTTTTATTCCCATCTTTTAAAATGTTGGTATTCCATTCCCATGCAATCCATAATTTTACCTACAATATGCCCTGTTACTTCTGAAATACTCTCAGGATGATTATAGTAACTTACTACTGGTGGCAGAATTATGACTCCCATCTGGCTTAGTTCGTGCAGATTGCGCAGATGTATGGTACTTAAAGGACATTCTCTGGTAACCAGTATCAGTTTTCTTTTCTCTTTGATGGTTACGTCTGCTGCTCTTAATATCAGATTATCACTGTACCCACTGGTTATTCCAGCAACTGTTTTCATGCTGCAGGGTACAACAATCATTCCTGTATTTTTCCAGGATCCACTTGCCGGGGCGGCTCCAATATCATTTTCGTCATATTTTATATCTGCCCACTGCATCAGATCTTCCGGGCGAAGACCACATTCCTGCCATAATGTTTTTTCACCAGCTGATGTAATCATTAAATGAAGTTCCGCGTCTCCCGTCTCTTTGAGATTTTTTAACAGTTCTACCAGAATCGGAGTGCCACTGGCTCCACTGATTCCAATTACCCATCTCTTTTTTTCCACCATTATATCCCCTAACTTCTTCTCTTAATTTCTTCTCTTAATTTCTTCTCTTAATTTCTTCTCTTAATTTCTTCTCTTAATTTCTTCTCTTAATTTCTTCTCTTACTTCTCGACAGTATTTTTCACTGCTTCTGATTTTACATTTACAAGAACCTTAAAATAGAGTAGGATATATTCCATAATGGAATATATCCTAAGGAATAAGGTGTATGTATGAACATATTAAGTTTAAAATATTTTATTACTCTAGCAGCTACAGAAAATTATTCAGAAACAGCTGAACAACTTTTTACATCTCAATCCACCGTTTCAAAACAGATTATTTCACTGGAAAAGGAATTAAATACCCAATTGGTGGACCGGACAAAACGCAAAATACAACTAACCAGTCAAGGGTTTATTTTTCTTGAATACGCAAAAAAAATAATGGCAAACTATGATGAATTATATGACCATCTGGCTTCTTGCTCAAATTATGATGCTGGAAGTTTATCAATTGCCTCTATCCCGGTTATGGCTCAATACGATATAACCGGTAAGGTTGCTGCTTTTAAAAAAGCGTATCCTAACATACATCTTGTAATCGATGAACGCGAGGGTTCTGATATTATGGCGGCCTTAAAAAACAGAGAGTATGATCTGGCTTTTATGCGTGAAGAAATGCTTGAAGTTAAATGCGATATTCTTCATATCTGCTCTGACTACCTTGTAGCTGTACTACCTTTAAACCATCCGCTTGCTCATGAAAAAGAAATTTCCCTTTTGCAACTGGCAAATGAAAACTTTCTATTATTAAACAAGCGTACCCTTTTATATACAAGTTGCATCCAAGCCTGTCAGCGTGCCGGTTTTGTTCCCACTGTAACCTATACCGGAACCAGAACCGAAAATATTCTTGAACTGGTGTCTAAAGGTATGGGAATATCCCTGATGATGAATCGGGCAGTAGCATACAGTCATAATACCCAGATGGCGGTTCTTCCCTTAAAGGAACTTATAGAAAGTAATATTGCCCTAATCCGTACCGACAAAAAACATATGTCACCCTCTGCCAGAATTTTTTGGGATT
>Ga0302288_1001793_pt1 | contig 13345 bp, 3 predicted proteins | sample III_Fen_N1_1_FD_194549 | JGI IMG/M metagenome (GOLD analysis project Ga0302288, IMG submission 194549) | Peat permafrost microbial communities from Stordalen Mire near Abisko, Sweden - III_Fen_N1_1 | ecosystem: Environmental > Terrestrial > Soil > Wetlands > Permafrost | place: Sweden: Abisko...
ATACATCCCCTTTTGCATACCGCTGCACGAATAGGTATAAAGCATTTCATTGGTGGTAAACGAATTTACTTTAATGCCTACCGGATTAAAAATATCGACTATGCGCTTTGCAAAGCTCTCAAAGCTAAAAGTAACATTCCCCTGTGCCGGTATCGGAAACACCTGAACATTCTGATTGCTATGTATATTTTCAACACCCGTTACCATAGCACTAAAGGTCCATTTGTCATTTCCTGTGATACCTGCAAAAGCATTATTACTAAAATCAATAATAGCACCCGCGTCAATTTCTATATAGTATTGGATGCCATTGATGAGTTTGTTCTTTAGTTTAAACCGGAGAACATTGGTTCCCATTCCTGTAATCCCCGATTCGGTAACGATTTCAACAATACTATTATCTGCTGCATTTTTGAGAGTAATCTTTTTCCCTGTTGTATAAAATACATTTTTGTTGAATGCTATTTTAAATACCGGATTAAGTTCTACATGTTGCGTATTGTTTAACGGGTAATAAGCTGTATCGACAGGCAGAGCTACATCGTATTTGACCTGCTCAATGGTATCATTCAGACTGATGTTTCCTGAAGAGGACCCAACCAGTATTTCAAACTTACCTGAATCCATACCAAAGCCGTTTAAGCTGGTCTTGTAATAGGAAAAGGCAGCACTATCAAGCACCATGGTTACGGTTTTAGTTTCACCCTGTTTTAGTGCCACTTTAGTAAAAGCTTTTAGTTCCTTAAATGGACGCGGCACATCACAGGCAATCTGATGCACATACACCTGGGCAACTTCCGAACCATCGTATGTTCCGGTATTTTTTATATCAAAAGTGACTGTCTTATTTGCCGATTTTCCATCTCCGTTTATTTTCAGATGACTATAGACAAAAGATGTATAGGATAAACCAAAGCCAAACGGAAACATAGGCTCTACTTTATGCATATCGTAATACCTGTAGCCCAGAAAGACACCTTCATTGTATTTTACATGAGTTGCACCATTGTTTGCATAATAACTGGTATAAGTAGGGTTGTCCGACCATTTCTTTTCATAACTTGCGGTGAGTTTGCCACTTGGATTGGTAATGCCAAACAGAATTTCTGCCAGTGCAGTTCCACCTTCCTGACCGGGATAGAATGCATGAATTAAACCTTTCACCTTACTAATCCAATTAACCATAGACACATTTCCGCCTGCATTGACAATGACTATTGTATTTGGGTTTGCCTTGGCTACGGCACAGATTAAACTATCCTGACCTACTGGCAATTCAAATGTCCGGTCCGATCCTTCCTGCTCGAGGGTTGAATTAAACCCGACACATACAATGGCTGCATCGGCTTTCGAGGCCAGTTGAGCTGCATCAGCATAATCAGACACAGGATCACGCCATCCCAGGGTAATTTCAGCCATTCCTGTGTTTTCATAATACTCAAGTTTAATGGATGCATCCTGACCCGCTGTCAGTGTAACATTTTTTTCTGTAACAGTTGCACCTTCATCCACCCATTGGTCGATGACCAACTGATTATTTACCCAAAGCCTGAAGCCATCATCGCCCCTGACACTGAATTTATAATTGCCTGATTTTAAAGGTCGTACAACACCTGTCCAGCGAATAGAAAAGTCATCGGCTGGCATTCCGGCTACATTTGGTACGCCCGACCAGTGGAAATCAATCAGAGTGTCCGTTCGTGTATAAAATGGAGTTCCCGTTAAGGTTTTGTTCTGAAAATAGTCAGCCTTTAATCCCTTAACAAATGAACCTGCAGCAGTATAAAAGATCGATTTTGCTGCAACAACAGAGGCATCTGGAGTACCTAAAGAATATTTGACTGCAACATTCACGCCTGCAAGTTTCTTTATTCCCTGCAAAGTGGTAACACTCGTGAATGGAGTAGCTACTGAACTGCCACCTCCAAAAACATATTGATCGGCATTCGGTCCGATAACTGCGAGGGTCTTTATTTTCGATTGGGAAAGAGGCAGGATACTGTCGGTGTTTTGAAGTAACACAATGCCGCTACGTGCAAGATCCAAAGCAACCGCAACACTTTTAGGATCGTTTTTTGGTATCGATGTATCTTCCTGTATGCGGTCATAGAATCCAAATCTGAAGATCATCCTGAGTATCCGTCGTACTTTATCATCAAGTACTTCTTGTGGTAAAGTACCGTTTTGTAAGGCAGGGATTAAATTTGTACGGTTCATGAATTTCCCGTCAGGCATTTCCAGATCCAAGCCTCCGAGCGCGACACCAAGTGCACTATAGGTTGAAGACCAGTCCGACATTAATACACCATCAAATTTCCAGTTGGTTTTAAGAATATCGTTATTTAAACGACTGTTTTGTGATGTATGTACCCCATTCAATAAATTGTAGCTGTTCATTACCGCCCCAACCTTTCCTTTCTGCACGGCTGTTTTAAATGCAGGCAGGTAAATCTCCTGTAAGGTACGTTCGTCAATATCCGAACTGACATTATTCCGGTCCCATTCCTGATCGTTGGCTGCGAAATGTTTCACTGTTGAAACAACGCCTTTACTCTGTACTCCCTGAATAAAAGCCGCGGCAATTTGTCCTGAAAGAAAGGGGTCTTCCCCTAAGTATTCAAAATTTCGGCCGCACATTGGGGCCCTGTATATATTGACACCCGGGCCAAGTAAAATATTTACTCCACGCGACCGGGCATCACTGCCCAATGATTGACCTAACCGGTTAACCAAATCAATATCCCAGGTAGACGAATTGAGTATACTGGAAGGATAGGCTGTGCAATTCCCATAATTTTTCACACCTACCGAAGCATCGGACATCCTTATTTCAGGAATCCCAAGCCTTGCAATAGCCCTGATATACATACTATTCGTTCCTCCTATATAATCAATTTTCTCCTCCGGTGTTAGACGGGAAAGCACATCGCCAACCCTGTCTTCTACCGGTGCTTTTGGATCTTTGTATACCTGCGAAAAAGAGACTGAAGCACTGAAGAATAATGAAACGAAAATAAGTAAGCTTTTCATGGATTTGTGATAATTTTATACATCGATTAAATCTGACATTGTAATTTGCAAAGGATTAATATACTGCATATTATGTTTTGGCTCTTGGTTCTTGGCTCTATATAATTTATAAAACCTGCCACAAATACAAGTAATTAACAATGAAGAATTATTAATTGTAAAGACACTGATATTTAATCATATGCAGATTAACAACCGGATCATTTAATATCTGTCATACTTAGCTTATACAAGAGTTATTTAATTCTACTTTACCAAAATAAATAATGCACTACAAAAGTTACAATAGTGCACAAAAGAACACCTATTTTCAACCATCTTCCTAAGTCTATAATCTTAAAATACCTGACGGTATTTTAAGATTGTGTATTTTTTTCTTTTATATTTTTTCCCTTTTGTATCCTTTTGTGACTTTTGTGGTTTTAATTATTTGTTTTATTTTAAATTAGCAAAGTATAATTAATAAATACTCAAATCACTCATCCACCTGACGCCGTCTGAAATGTGGTTCTTTTTCATACTTCACCATTTACACCCGAACAAATGACTTTTAGAACGGAGTTGAAAAAGGTCACTAACTACCGGCATCTAAATTGTGGAATTTTAAAAAATACCATATATCAACTCAGAGTGCCAATAGTTAGTGAATCTTTGTAAGAGAAAAACTATTTGTTATCCCCTTTCAAACGAACTTAAATCAGTTTTTAATAAATTTAGAAACCTGATTATCGATAGTGATAAAATACACCCCCGTTTTAAATGATGATACATCAACTGTTTTTCCGGTACCTTTTAACAGCTTTTTACCTGTCATATCTGAAATAAGATAATCGGATGTTTCAGATGAAATGGTTAATATACTGTGAACCGGATTGGGGGAAATTAAAAACCGTTTCCCTGTTTCAACAGCATGGATACCAGTTGTAGTTGAAGGCACATTCAGCCCGAAAGAATACGAACCCGACATCAGTTGGTAGACTGCTTTTCCATTATCAATTTTCACAAATGTTACCCCTACTGCATTTTCGGCAGGGACATTTCCTTCATAAACCACATCACTGGTTGCAGCTAATGGCAGATAGAGGGTTGCAGTTGTATTGGCAGGAACAGTAGCCGTATACATAAGGTTTCCATCATTCCTCATCTGCCAGGCACTTTTTATATCGCCGTAACTGGAATGGTAGCTGGCATCAACTGTTGTAATCCGATCCTGACCCTGAGGTAAGGTAATTCGTGTATCAGGTGATGGTTGAAGTATAAAATGTTTGAATCCGGGTATAGAATCATCTGCTTCAATACCGCCCATATACCGGTACATCCATTCGGATACTGCTCCGTACGAATAATGGTTGAATGAATTCATTGTTACAGTTTGAAAACCTTTATCAATTGTGTACGAATCCCAACGTTCCCAAATGGTGGTAGCTCCCTGATCAACACTGTATAACCAGGAAGGGTTTCCCCGTTGAAGCAGCAGATTATAAGCAGTATTGGTTGCACCGAACTGGCTTAATGTCTGATTCAGCGTTCCTGTACCAATAAATCCTGTACTAAGCTTGTTACCATTACCGGCTATTTTTTTGGTAAGAAAAGTTATTCCTGCAGTTTTAGCTACATCAGTCGGGAACAATCCAAGTTTTAAGGCTAGTAAATAAGCTGTTTGTGTTGCCTGTTTCAATGTCCCGGTTGAATTTACATACCGTGTCTGGAATTCTGCTTTAATCTTATTATACAAGGTTGCATAAGCTATACTCTTCAAATCATAGGTGTCACCTTTTACCACACTGAGTGCTTTTGACATTTTCGACATCAGTTGAGCTGTGTAAGCATAGTAAACGACACTCACATAACGGCTATCGGTAGTTTCGTAAGCTACCCAGTCACCATAATCAATTCCTGCACCATTGTATAAATATCCGCTTCCGGATTGTGCTGCTAAAAAGGTCATATATTTTTCCATCGAAGCATAATTCTCTGTAATAATTCCTGCATCACCATACATCAGATACACATTCCACGGAACGATAATCCCTGCGTCACCCCATGCACCCTGGCCAAAATCGACTCCCCAGCAAAATGGTGCAACACTTGGATAGGCACCATCACTTCGTTGGCTGTCTCTCATATCACCCATCCATTTGTGGAAGAAGGCATCTACATCGGCATTGTATGCTGCTGCATGGGAGAAAATCTGTGTATCACCCGTCCAGCCAAGACGCTCGTCACGTTGAGGACAATCAGTAGGGATACTTATAAAATTACTTCGTTGACCCCACATTACATTACTATACAATTTGTTGACAATGGGACTGCTCGTAATGAACGACGAACCTTCTTCATTGGCAGTTCCTACTACCTGACCGGAGAGTGATTGTATATCTACATCCTGTGTTGCCGTAACTTCACAATACCTGAAACCAAAGTAAGTCATATCCGGATGAAAGGTCTCTCCACCTGCTGTTCCTTTGAATATATAATTTAAAGTTGCTTTTGCAGTCCGGAGATTTGCAGTATACAAACTACTTGCAGGTCCATCATTTCCTCTTGAAGAAGCACCGTTATCATTAAGCATTTCACCGAATCGAACTGTCATCTTGGTTCCTGCTGCAGAGTTAGCGGTAAACTTAATCCAACCGGCCATATTCTGTCCAAGATCATAAAGGGCAGTCTGACCTTTAGTGAGATGTACCAATCCTGTTCCATTGGAAGTGCTGATCGTATTGATCCCTCCATATGTTTGTCCGTTCGATTTAGTGCCCTGGTATACTGTCGTTTTGACCGGGTCGATGGTAAGTCCCTGGCGAACCTGAACTGTTGGCCCTACAAAAGCTTTTAACTGACCGGTAAAGCCGGTAAACAAGGCCGTCTGAAGCCATTTTGAATCATCAAATCCTGCTGTCTTCCAGTCACTTTCTTTTCGTGCATCATACGTTTCACCATTATAAATATCCGCCATTCGGATCGGACCAAATGAGTTGGTTAACCATGTCGGATCAGTTACAACTGTTTGAGTGGTACCATCGGTAAACTGAATCAATACTTTAGCAATAAAGCTAAGATCAGGTGTACCATATTGTCCATGTGCAATGCCGCCGGTCCAGTAACCTGATGTTACATGTGCTCCGATGGCATTTGCTCCGGGCTGAAGAAGGTTTGTAATATCATACGTTGAATATTGTGCTGTTTTGACATAATTAGTCCAACCCGGCTTTAATTCATCGTATACCACTGTTCCATCTTCTAAGGTCGTGCCTACCCTGCTTCCATTGATAAACAGATCATAAACACCCAATGCCGAAGTGTAGATTTTAGCAGACTGTACTTGTTTGTTCAGGTTAAATTTCGTTCTAAACATTTCAGCACCGTTTGAAACACCTTCCAGAACGCGGAAGTCACTTGCTTTTGCATACATCTTTAATTTAGCGTTACCGGCTACTCTAACAGTATCAGTCCCATCGAATGGATTCGTACCATTATCAAAATTTTCGGAGAATGTGACAACTGGTTCAACAATACCGGTAGTTGCATTGGGGGTGTAACTTGTTAAAACAATATTGTCATACAATGCCACTTCATCCGTACTATTGTCACCGTTATATGCACGGAAACCAACAAATCCGTTTTTCAGAGTCCCGCTTTTATCATTGTAAGTATCGACCAGAACACTATCAATATAGGTTTTGATCACATTGTTGTCAACATCAATCTTTACATGACGTTCTTTTCCTATTAAATCAGTGGTTTTATAAAAAGTCCCGATGGATACATTGGTATAAACCGGATTATTAGCAGTGAAAATATGTCGCCGTATAGCCGGTGATGCCTGATCCTTGGTATTTATCTGCCACATATACATATTGTTGACATCTTTTGCCGCAAATATTATATCTGCATTCTGATTTAAAATAGTCATATCCAGATCAAGTGAAAATTTAGCAGCTGTACCAATAACTTTTTGCCAGGAAATAGAATTGATATTCACCAGCAATTGACCATTTACCACAGAACCTGCTGTAAATGCAAAGCTTGCCGGATTGGAAAAATCTTCAGCAAACAAAGTCTTTTCTGCACCCTGATTAATGGTAGTAACTTTAATATTATCAAAATTTGAAGATTCAATTGTGGTACTTGTTTCTGCCTGAGCCGACCGGAAGCCAAGATTGCCATAGCCATAGTTTCCTCCTAACGGATTCACCCTTGCTGAATCAATTAATATATTATTTATATAGGTTGATGCTTTATCCCCCTTAACTTCAATACGCAAGGCATAAGTAACCCCTTTTTGAATATCAATCAGTGCAGAAATATCCTTGTTTTCCCAACAAACAGCTGATCCGTTTGACCATGTATGAGGGCGGAAACGCGCTTTTCCTGTTTCAATATTGATCTGCCACATAAAGAAATTATTCGCATCTTTTTCTCCAAAGATTGGTCCGGCAGCAATAGCATTGATCTGGAAATCCATATTTATGGTATAGTCTGTGACAACAGGTGTAACAGCTGTAGTATCTTCTTGTTTGAGGGTCGTCGCCTTGATCCATTTGGCATTTCCCCAGCCCGAATCCAGTAATCCTGTTTCAAAATAAGCTGTTTCAGTCGAAGATATCGTACTGTTGTTATTGTCCCGGACATTTACATGCCAGTAGTAACGGGTAGAAGGTTTTAGGGCAGTTCCTGCATAAAGGATGTTGACCGATTTATCTGAATCAATCAACCCTGAGTCCCAGATAACGTTCGATCCCGTTTTATCGCTTGACACAATGATTTCATACGCTGTTTGTTTCGCACCGCGTGTGATGGCATTTAACTCCCAGCTAAAACGCGGGGTCTTTATATCAATGCCAACAGGGTTTCGTAAATATTCTGTCCGTAATCTCTCTACTCCTCCCGAAGTTTGAGCAATTAGACTGAATGATAAAGAAAGGATGACTCCTAACATCAGGAATAGTTTTTTCATATATTGATTTGTTAAATTTAATATTTAATTAAATTGGAAATTTTCTGATGATTTGAATACCTATTCAACACACAATTAAATTGATAAATAGGATTGTACAAAAATATCGAATCAAAATGAATCCAGGACTGAATAAATTGATTTAAAAAATTAAAAAACTGACATTCCTGAATTGTATCATACTATTGAATTAAAAACAAGATTAAAAATGATAGTTTGTGCGTATGTGTGTTATTTTATGGATGTAAAAGATTCAAATTATCCCTCTGTAACAGAATGGTTTTAACTCATAGTTCAGCCAAAATTGGTCATAATTGAACAAAATCAAGTCAAAAATCAATGCTCAAAAACCGTATTATATTGATATTCTGAGATGTAATGATTATAAATGCGATGCGGTGTGCTGCAGGAAGTAGATTTTTGTAGAAATATTTACCAACTTTGTAACGGATACTTCATTGTAAAAGACAGATAAAATAACAGGACACGAAAATCCGGTTAGTAAATGTGGAGTTTGTTTTTTACGAATGTGTATACTCAAAGTCCATAATGCCTATTGTGCAAAATTTCAGTGAACAATGGATAAGTAACACACACCGTTCAGAACCGGAAGAGAAGGAAAACTGATTTAGGATGCTATAAAATAAAGATTAGTTCCCTTCTTTCGTAAAAATTCTGTAGTATCCGAACCTTAATTTTAAAAAACGAATACATTGAAATTTAATTTTATTGATTGTATAACTACGATAGGATTTACATCAATAAGTTTTATTATTTTTTATTTTTCTTAGTCAGAAATTAAAAAAATTGTATGCCTTATGGAAAAAGCTATTCATTTAAAATATCTTATTGCCAACGATAATGATTTACTCTGGGGTTTAACAGTCGACGCTGTTGGATTTCAGCATATCTGTCCGAATTCGGTCTACCCTCCTGCCATACATCCGTTGAGATACCTTTTTTCAACTGAAAAAGGAAGAGTATTGGATGAGTATCAATTAATATATATCAATAAGGGAAGAGGAACTTTCGTATCGGAATCGCATCCCCTACAACAGGTTGAGGAAGGAAATATGTTCCTTTTGTTTCCCGGAGAATGGCACAATTACTTACCCGATAAACAAATTGGGTGGGACGAATACTGGATCGGATTTAACGGGAATGATATTGATTCGCGTGTGGAAAACGGTTTTTTTGATGTCCAAAAACCGGTTTTTAATGTCGGAATTAATAGCGAAATAGTCGAATTATACGAACATGCCGTCAGGATAGCCATCGACCAGAAAACAGGCTTTCAACAAATACTGGCCGGTATCGTCAACCATTTGTTGGGTTTAGCTTTCTCGCTGGATAAAAACCAGTTTCTGGAGAATTTACAGGTAACCAACCAAATTAATAAAGCCAAAATTATAATTGTTGAAAATCTGTTTACAGGAATTAAAGCGGAAGAAATTGCGGAAAAGATTAATATGAGTTATTCATGGTTCCGCCGTATCTTTAAAGAATGTACCGGTTTTGCACCGGCTCAGTATATTCAGGAATTAAAAATTCAAAAAGGGAAAGAACTTCTGACAAACTCATCCTTTTCCGTAAAAGAAATCGCATTTAAAATGGGATTTGAAAATCCCGAATACTTCTTCACTGCGTTTAAAAAGAAAACCGGAATGACTCCTATCCAGTACCGGGCTTTTACTCAACGAAGCAGAACTGCAAGAACCGAGATTAAAATTGAAATGTTTTAACTAAAGAGTACACTTACATGTGACAATTAAATAATTATTAATTTGATGATACCGAAATTTACGCTTTTGTAGATGATCAAACAGATCATTAACTATCTCTGATTCCTTAATATTTTCATTTCTGTTGATTCAATTAAAAAAATATTGAATCTTTGCTAACTTTCCCTTTCTAACTTTCATCACCGGAAATATTATGATTTTATATTTCCACTTTACCTGCAAGGGGTACAATTACCCCTATTATCATCCTTCCCTGCATTCATCAAGGTAAACTACTAAATCCCCTTTAAGTTACGATGTACTTTTGTGGTTGAAAAAGTTACGCTGTTGTTAGAAAAGCAAAGTACGAAAATATCAAGGCAAAAAGTGAAGTCGTATAAATTAGTTGAAAGGCTGAAAGTTTGTCCTTTTTTTTAGATAATCAGGTTTTTAAAGAAGAAATTTTCAATTAAATCATTGACAGATTTAAATTGAAAATGTTTGTCAATCGTGCGCCAACCGTGCGTCAACCGTTAGTCTGGTGTTTGTGTAACCTTAGGGTAACCTTTCTATAGCCTTTCCAATAATAAGGTAATAAAAAGGATATAATAAGGTAATAAAAAGATAATAATATACCCCTAAATAGAATCTTATTATATTCTTGTTAATCCCTTATTACTTTCTTATTATTAGTATAGTTATTTAAAGGTTACAGAAAGGCTACTCAAAGGTTACTCAAAGGTTACCCTTAGGTTTCCCTTAGGTTTCTTCTACACTAAACCAACAATTGAGAAACAATAGACTTTTGGTTGAAAAAATGGTCTTTTTAATACCGAAAATTTTTTTTCCTACCACTGGGCAAAAAAACAAGAAAATTTTGGTTGATTGGGGGATTAGTTAATGGGGTTAGTAAATTGGGAAAAATAATCTATTCCATTTAAATCGGAAATGAATAAATGGTAAATATCTTCGGTTTGTTTCATAAGAGATCGATGAATCCCGGAACAGATGAAAAGAAACTGGAACATTCTTACAATATTCCACTTCCATTTCCACCTACTTACTACCGACTATCTACTTCTAAGTAACGACTACTTACTATCGGCTTCCTATTAATTTGTTGAAGGATAAACTAAGATGATTTGCTTAATTTCAGAATTAAAGCATTGGCCTTTGGTAAGATTCTAAAGGTCCCGACTGTTTTTGAAAAGAAACCCTGTGGTGCAGTGATGGAATAATTCATTCCCTGGAACCGGCAATCAATTTTTTTAGTGCCTATCTTCTTAAAGGGCAATACGGCCTTACCGGAAGCAGTTAATTCAAGATACCAGTTGAGAGAATTATTTCCTTCTGTTTTCATATGGATTCCCTGTTCATCAATGTCTATAACAAGTGTTCCCCGATTCGATTTTAATGGCCATGAGATATGTAGTTTTCCGTGAATTGAGTCGGTGATAACAGGATCTTCACCTTTTAGTAATATCTCATGTCCATTGATAACCGCTTTAAGCCTCAGGCCGGCAATAGCGGAGGGAGTACTCCACAGATAACCATCCACAAACGGAAGGGTATAAAATGAACAGGTATCAGTTTTTACTTTTTCAACGGTATAAACGGAAGGGAAGTTTTCATCAAAGAGATGAATATCCCTGATTCGGAGGGTACTGTCTTCCCACAAGAGGTTGATACGGTAATTCCGGCTGTTAAACCAGACTGTTTTGCGGTTGCTGCCGTTTATATCATCGTTCACTGTTACACTGGTAGCAGGAGTTACTTTATAATGATCCTTAAACCATTGACCTGATTCGGCAAGTGTTTCGACTTTTACTTTGTTTTGATCCCTCAACCGCGAGATCAATGGCAACTGAATTTCAAATCCTTTTGACATAGCGTCCCATGTAAATGAATTTTCCTGTCCGGCCTGAGCGTATCCATATTCCATACACGGCCCTTCGACCAGTTCTTTAAAAAACCAGTTAACCCATGTAGAGTCGCCTCCGGCATCCTTATAAACAGGTTCGAGTGTAATGACCCCCTGCCGTGTTGTTCCGAGTCCGGTATCATATTGACGGACAGGGTCACTGCCAAGCATCCTGAAAATAGGGACCGGTAACTGCTTTTTTTCATTCTGGGCAGGCATATACGAGTTAATCCTGCTGGGATAATAAGCCTGATTCCAGTAACCTCCCCACAACGTATAACCATCCGTTCCCGCCTGATCTTTGCAATTGCAGGAAGCGACAATTTTGTACTTATCATACATATAATTTAAAGTATGAGAATCAATAAACCAGGACCCGATTGATTTAGGATAATAGCCAACTATCTTTTTAAAATCCGCCATATAGACATCGACCAGTTTTTCACGCTCACGGGGTGAATATCCGGTAGAGAAACCTACATTGGCATGCCAGTCCCATGGATAACGTCCACGCCAGATAAGCCCTGAATGTTCAACCAACGGTTGAGGAATCTCCCACCAACCGCCAATTTCGAATGAATCAGCCGGTAGGTTTTTCAATAGCTTCTGATACCGGATATCAAGCAGGGCATCGTATTGCACTAAAAAGGTACCTCCCAGTTTGTATTTTTTCATCAGTTTCACCTGTTTCAGGGTAGTCTGATATAGCACTTCCTCAGTAACCGCAGTATCCCTCGGTTCAAGCAGCCTGATGAAATTGATAATGTTTACAATTTTGGGATGATCTTTATCATTAGAATCAGATGGTGAGGCTATGACCGGTTTGGTAAATGAACAAAAAAATAAAATACCCGAGAGCAAAAAAGCAAGTCTGAAATCTTTTTTTATATCTGTCATACGTTTAGTAAATTTATCCTTATTTTCAACAAACCCGAGTGTGAGGTAAATAGTAAATGGCTAATGTATCAGAATATTTTATCGTATAACCAGTTTACTGTTTGATCGATTATTCCCAAGTAAATTAATACAATAGACTCCCTTACTTAACCCACTTACATTTATCTTCATATCCGTGGATTGAACAGGTACATCAAACGACAGTACAGTTTTGCCTGACAGATCATTTATATTGAGTTTCTTATATAAATTGCTTACAAAATTAATAGTCAGCAGTTGATTCATCGGATTAGGAAATACTTCAAGCGTGTTGTTTTCTGTTTTTATCACCTTACTATCATTTACTAAATTCTCAATTTCGCTCACTACAAAGCAGGAGTGGTAGGATGGTACGGTTAATTTCACCCTGGTAATTTGTTCTCCGCCTTCAGTCAGTATCGAGTATGCAGGTTTAGTTATTATACCTGTATGCGGATCCCATACAGTTGGTGTAATTGTACCACGTAACCTGACATACCCATCGAACGAAACACTTGTTGGATTTGCAAAGTAATAAATATCCGTTGAGTCCTTCACCTTGTGAATATAGCGTAATTGTTTAGCATCCTCAATTTTCACATCATAGACGTTGACCAGGCTATCAAGTGCCCTGCGCATCAGATCTGCATTTGGGAGTTTTAAAAAAACTGCACTTCCTACTGTAGAATTGTGATTTATATGTAAGGTGTCGTAAGTAACTAAATCAGGCCCGTTGTTTAATTGCACGGCAAAGTCGTAAATGGATACACTTAATGATGAGACGGAGTTAATATACAGACG
>Ga0302288_1001798_pt1 | contig 13293 bp, 10 predicted proteins | sample III_Fen_N1_1_FD_194549 | JGI IMG/M metagenome (GOLD analysis project Ga0302288, IMG submission 194549) | Peat permafrost microbial communities from Stordalen Mire near Abisko, Sweden - III_Fen_N1_1 | ecosystem: Environmental > Terrestrial > Soil > Wetlands > Permafrost | place: Sweden: Abisko...
AGCAACAGCTGTAGTAATTTGGCGGTATTTTTTGCTGATAATATCCCCAATGGCATACACATCCGGAATGCTGGTTTTCATATCTTCATCGGTAAGAATATATCCCCAATTATTCATGTCTGGAAGATTTTTGCCTAACACCGACACATTGGATTTGAAACCAATAAATACGAAAACACCATCCGATTCAAGTTCTTTTACCTTCTTGGTTTTCAAATCTTCAAGGGTTGTAATCATGGTATTACCACGTTTTTCAAAATTCCGGGGCTCATGTTCATACATTACATTGATTTTCTCATTGGCTTGCAATTGGTCAATAGCCGTTTGGTTGGCTGTCAGCTTGTCAAACTGATGAATCATAGTCACTTTACTGGCAAATTTGGTAATAAATAACGCTTCTTCTACCGCCGAATTTCCGCCACCAATCACGGTTACTTCCTTATCCACAAAGTATTTGGCATCGCAAGTAGCGCAATACGAAATACCTTTTCCTTTATATTTTTTTTCGCCCGGAGAATTCATCGTGTTGGGAGTTGTTCCGGTAGCGATAATAATTTTCTTGGCACGGATTGTCTCCAATTCATCAATCACAATTTCTCTTTTCAATAAATCTACCGAAGTAATATCTACAGCCACTTTAAAATCAATCCCGGTTTGTTTGGTTTGTTCGCTCATGTAATGCGCCAACATAAAACCCGGTTGCGCTTCCGTAAATCCCGGATAATTGGAAACCTGATGCGTAATTCCCATATAGCCGCCGGGAAGTGCAGGATCAATCAATACTGTTTTAATTTTGGCTTGTCCCAAATAAAGTCCTGCTGTCAGTCCGGCAGGTCCGCCACCCAAAATAGCTACATCATATTCCGTAACAATCGGTTTTTGGTTTGCTTTAATCGCTGCAACTTCTTCCGAAGTCAACATAGTATCCAATCGTTCCATGATTTCCGATTTCTTGATTCCACCGCTGATGGATCCGGTGACTTGTTTTCCATTTTCAAAGAAAAGCAGAGTAGGAGATGAACTCACACCTAATTCTGTTGCCAGTTCCCGGTTTCCCTGACGGAAAATCTTCAAGAATTTAATTTTTTCTCCATACAATTCAGCCATTGCATCAAATTTTGGTGCTAATGCTTCACAAGGAGCACATTCGGTTGAGTAAAAATCGACAACAACTTTTCCTCCGTTCAATACTTCTTTTTCAAAATCGACTGCATTAATCTCTTTCATAATCTTATAATTGATACATTAATCTTTCAAATAATACGCTGCTCCCAACGACAATAATTCCTTTACTGGTCGGCAATCAGGCGAATTTGGATGTCCGTTTTTGTTTTTGGCCACTGAAGCACAACCGCCACCACAAGCTAAAGCAACATCGCAGGTTTTACATTTCTCAATGGTCGTGATATCCCTGTTCTGCCAGCTTTCTATGGCAGTTTCATTTTTGGTAACTTCGGGATAGAATGTTCCCAGTTCGTCGCCTTTATTTCCAACGGTGGCAGTACAGGAATAAATAGTTCCGGTAAAGTCAAAAGCCCATTCCGTTTTACAAGCTGGACACGAATCGAATAGCGCCATAGGCAATTCTTCATGTTCCGAAATATATTTGGCAATGGAGAAAGCCGGTTTATAAAACTCAGCAATATAAGGATGAACTTTCAACAAATCATATAAATGTTGATACAGCGTAGCACGGTCGAACAGTTTTTCGGGTGTGCTGTTGCAGAAATGAAGTTCGTAGTTTCTGCCTATTTGTGTTTTAAACAGTGGAGATGAAGTCCAACCTTTGTCAATCGCAAAGCGTGAAAGTCCGGCCAGATTTTCAATATTCTCTTTATCAATCACCATGCGCAGGTTTATGTTGATTCCGGCTGCCAAACAAGCGTCAATTCCTTCCACAATTTTATCAAAAGTGGGTTGCTTTCCTTTCAGGTAACGGCGACCGTCATGCACTTCCTGCGTTCCGTCCAATGTAACTTGTACTTCACGAATGCTGGCTGTTTTCAACAAATCTACATACGAAGCCAGCGTGTAACCGTTAGTCACAAATGCTACATCTAATTTGGCTTCATTGGCTTTGCCCAACAAATGAGCAATCATATTGCGTTGATGATCGCCCGGCAGAAGCGGTTCACCACCAAAAACGGTAATATATTTTCGCCGTCCGGCAAATTCAATATCGATATAATTAAAAAATGCATCAACCACTTCATTCGTTACCACTCTTTGAACCGGATTATATCCTTCCTGATAACAATACGAACAGGCAAAATTGCAGGAATAATTGGGAACAAAAAATAACTGAACTTCATCTTCTTCACGTTTCTCAGTGAAATCGAGATAAGCAAGTTTAAAAGCACGTTTTTCCTTTGCTTCGTCAGTCAGGTAGCCTTTTTGTGCAAACTCACCTCTAGGGTCAAGTTTGTTTTTCAGCATTTTGACTTCATTAGCTGAAATTATATCAGCCGATTTACTCAACGGATTGACAATGAAGAAATCCTCAGAGTCAGCAATGGGAGTAATAATATTATGCTGTGATAAAGTCATTTGTAGTTTTTATATATGGTCTTTTTGAAAATTGACCTGTTTTTTATTAATTTTTAAATTAACCCCAACCACCGGAAAGAAAATTTTCCTTCAAGGGCTGGGGTCTTCTCATAGCTTAATCATGACAACCGGCTACGATAATCGATACCTTAGCACAACATTGTGCTACTTTCGATTCTGAGTTGTTGCTCGAACAGCAACTTTTCTTCACTACACTTTTCATAAATTGCAATTTTAAAATGAATAAAAAAGAAATGAATTATTTTATTTTTCTACCAAAATCAGGCATTCCAGCAATGAGCTGGTTCAGATAATTTGTTTGATTTTGTTTTATATCCTGAAATGGTAAAGCTCGAAACAATTGCATGACCTTTTTCATAAGGTGCAGATTCTTCCAAGACCGTAATTTCATGAAACCCTGCTTTTTTCAAAATTTGCAGGTATTTATCTTTTGTTTCAGCACCAGCCCAACATTCTGCCACGGCCACAGGGTCATTTTTATACTCTTTGGCAATTTCTTTTAGTGCATAAATATCACTCACCACAAATCGGCCACCTTCTTTTAATATACGGTAAACTTCATTCCAAACGGCTTGTTTGTCGGAACTATGGTTGATAGTGCAATTGGATATCACTAAATTAGTACTGTTATTTTCAAAAGGCAGTTTTTCCAATTCAGCTTTTAGAATCGTTGCATTTGCCACTTCAAATTTGGCAATACTGGCTTTGGCTTTAGCAATCATCCCTTCCGAAATATCAATTCCGTAAGAATGTCCGGCTTCGCCAACTTCTTCAGCCATCCGGATTACGTCGCTTCCACGACCGCTGCCCAAATCCACACAAATTTCTCCCGGTTGCGGTTTGGCGTAATTTATAGCCCCACCGCATGATAAACAACAAGCGCTTTCGCTTAATTCGGAGTATCGTACATTTATTGCTTCTGTAATCATAACTAATGATTTTTAGTATTGGTTTCTTATTGATGCTGCAAAGATATATCATTATTTTTGAATTACAATAGTATCACTAATAAATTATTTTGTTATCACTAATATATTTATTATCTTTGCCCCGAAATACTTTTCAAATATACAATAAAACTACTGATATTATGATATTTAAAGAAGATCTTTCATCTAAGTTCGCCAATGAATTATTTAACGACAGCGAAAAAGTATTGAAATTCATTGCTGATGCCAAATGGGAGGATGGTTTTGTATGCCGAAAATGCGGTCACACAAACTATTGTGAAGGAAAAACACCTTCGTCACGCCGCTGTACTCGTTGCAAAACGGAAGAGTCGGCAACTGCCCACACGTTGTTTCATAATATTAAATTTCCAATCAATAAGGCATTTTATATCGCCTACAATGTCTGCGTGGAAGGCAAAGAATTTTCGTCCTACAATTATTCGGATAAACTGGAACTAAATCAAATGACCTGTTGGAAATTTCGCAAACGAATTAAAGAATGTGTGATGAAACATAATACATACAAAGGCAAAGTTGCCATTCAAACCATTTTATTGTCAGAGTATTGACAAACTATCTGAATGTGATTTATATCACAATTTACAAATAGTAAACATTTTAGGTGATTTTAAAAAAAAAATAGTATAGCTTTGTATAATCTTCTATTCTGTAATTATTTCAATATTGCTTTATAAGTCAACTTTAAAATCAAATATCTATACTAAAAATCAACGCGTATGGCTAAAGTTCTTATTTTAGGAGCAGGCATCTCCGGGCATACTGCCGCTTTAATCGCAAAAAGAAAACTTGGAAAAAATCATGAAGTAGAAGTGATTAGTCCGAATAGTAATTATCAATGGGTTCCATCAAACATTTGGGTTGGGATGGGATTAATGACTCCCGAACAGGTAAAGTTTGAACTTGCCCCGGTGTATAAACGAGCTGGTATCAAATACAGGCAGGCAATGGCTGTCTCTTTGCATCCCAAGGGTGATAAATCCACAGATAAAGGATATGTAACGATTAAGTATGTCACAGGCGAGTTAAAAGACAAAGAAGAAAACGTTGAATATGACTTTCTGATAAATGCCACAGGCCCCAAATTAAACTTTGCCGCAACCGAAGGTCTTGGACCTGACAAATTCAGCTCTTCGGTATGTACGTACCAACATGCAACCCATGCATGGCAAAATCTTCAAAAATGTTTCGAAAAAATGGAGAAAGGTGAGAAACAACGACTCTTAATCGGAACCGGTCATCCGCTGGCAACTTGTCAGGGTGCTGCCTTTGAATATTCGCTGAACATCGCCTTTGAAATAAACAAACGCAAATTAAATCACATGGCCGAAATCACATGGATTTCCAATGAATATGAATTGGGCGATTTCGGTATGGGTGGAGCGTATGTAAAACGCGGCGGATATATTACGCCAACTAAAATCTTTGCAGAATCAATTTTCAAAGAGTATAATATCACCTGGATTGTGGGTGCAGGCGTCAATAAGGTGGAAGAAGGATTAGTACATTACGAAACACTCGACGGTGAATATCATACCAAAGAATTTGATTTTGCCATGCTCATTCCAAGTTTTGCCGGAGCTGGCATGAAAGCTTACAACAAGCAAGATGAAGATATTACTTCGGATATTTTTGTGCCAAACGGCATGATGAAAGTGGATGCTGATTACACGCCAAAAGCTTACGAAGAATGGAAAGCGTCTGATTGGCCTTCAATCTACAAATCACCATTATACGACAACGTATATGCTGCAGGAATTGCATTTGCACCGCCGCATCCAATGTCGAAACCGATGAAAAGCAAGAATGGAACTCAAATAAACCCAACGCCACCACGAACAGGAATGCCATCGGGGGTTATCGGACGAATTGTTGCTGAAAATATTGTCGAGAAAATTAAAACCGGCACTACCGATCACAAACACAAAGCTTCTATGTCAAAAATGGGTGCAGCTTGTATTGTATCAGCCGGGTATGGAATTAGCCATGGTCAGGCAGCCGTTATGACAGTAAACCCAATCGTTCCTGATTGGGAAAAATACCCGAAATGGGGTAGAAATATTAATGACACAGTTGGTGAAATAGGCTTAGCCGGTCATTGGATGAAGTTATTTATGCATTATATGTTTTTATACAAAGCAAAAGCACTTCCATTTTGGTGGGTTATTCCTGAATAAAATAAAACTTATCAATCAACTTCCTTAAAGATTAAAATTATGAAACCTGAAATAGAAAAAACAATACCATACAGCGATATGTCTTTTGCCACAGAACCAACCCGTTGGACAAAATTTTGGCGTAGATCATTTATTTTTCAACTCATACGCTTTTTTGTTCTTAACCTCAAAATCATGCGTATTGTTGTCGGTGGACACTCTTGATGAATCAATTCTTTTCCACTTAGTGGCTAAACATTAACATGGGACATTCTGTCAATACGGGATGTCCCATGTTTAATATCAATAGGGAGTAGAAAACCAATCAAAATAAACTCCGACAGTAGATGGAGTAAATAAAACTATAGTATTCCTGCCTTAAAATACTCCCAACCTGTCAAGTCACTTGTATTTATAATAGTCTCTTGGGTAAAACGCCACGTTTTAATGCCGGCTGTTTCGTCTGGCAAAATAATACTTCCTATCAATTTTCTTTCAGACAGGTTGCTGTTTTCCCGCTCACAATAGGCTATCAAACCATTGTGTTTATTCGAAGCTTCTGAATCACTCTTTTTAGTTTTGGTATCGAACAAAGCCAATACTCCTGATTTAAACTTCACAATAAAGTCAATATAAAACAATGAATCTGTGCCGGTAGAATCTTTATAGGGAATAGCAAAGTGTTCTTTACCCTTGTCTCCATTTTTATACCACCACTCAATATACTCGGCTTTGGTTTCGAGTTCTAACGCAAATGTTTTCTCAGGTGTAGAAGCATTTTTAGCTTCATAAAAAGGCATTAAGGCATGATATTCTACTTCTTCTTTTTTATTGAATATTTCAGGATAATCACGTTCTTCTGGAACTTCCCAGCTACTTTCTTCAACTCGTGTATGTTTATTCCCACGTTCGCGTTGCCAAATATCATAACTTTCTAACGATGTATTGATAAGTTCAATCAATTGCACATGATTTCCTTCAAAAAGCAATAGTTTTCGGGTTTTATATTCATCGTAACCCAAATAATACTCCATAAAATGAATCAAGGTCGAGCGCATTGTTTTCCAGCTCTTCGACTTATTGAGCTGTGTTATCACATTGTAGCAAAAACGGTCGAACATATCGCTGAGTTCAGACTGTGTTTTGGCAAAATGTTTTAAATGGTCTCCATCAACGGTAATGGAATTTACTTCATACACATCAATCAATAAATCGGAAGCTATGGCAATGTCAATATCCTGCACATTCAGATTCCATCTTTTCGATTCAAATACAGCTCTGTTTGCTTTCTTTTCTTGTTGAATTTCCTCCTCTTCTTTTTGAGTAAACAGCTTTTGTTCACAAACTTGTTTTACCCCATATCGTTTTTCAACTTGCTGAAAAAATATCCGTTCAAAATTTGGCAGTAAATAACCTGGTGTAGCACGGTCGTTTACTCTAAAAGATGTAATTAATGGTTCGTATACAAAACAGTCTTTCCGTTTGGCAATTTGCATGCTAAAATAATCTAAATCGTCGGCAACAATCTGAATCACTTTGTTTTGTAGATTAGTATATACATAACCAAAGTTCAATAGTTCATTATCATAATGCTTTTGCTGTGGCATTCGGAGAATACGCCCAACAGTTTGAATACCAAAAGTTGGATTTCCAATTTCCCGGAATATTATCAGCACAGCTGCACGTGGACAATCCCAACCCTGCGAGATGGCTTGTTTGAAAATCAACACCTTTTGCATGGCATTGGGTCTTTCAATATAGTCCAGGTTTATTTTATCCTTACTGTCCGAAAACCAAACGGATAGTAGATTATTTTGCGTAGTAACACCAAATTCAGTGTCCAGAAACGCTTCCATATAATCACGCTTGGTTTTGTCTTCATCAGTCAGTGTGGCTTTGTCCGAAGGCAACTGAATCAACAAGAGCGGATTAATATCTATTCCGGCATCCTGATAAGCTTTAGCAATTTCATCACGCTTGTGCATGGCTTTTCGAAGTAAGTGCAATTCCAGTGCCTGACCACGTTGTTCATCTTCCGACAAATCGATATTCAGTCTTACCCCTTTTTTAATCATTTGGGCAGCTACCACTTTTTGACGTGAGATAACCACGTTCATATCAGGCTGATTGTTTGGTGTAGCCGTAACTGATATTTCTATTTTTGCATCAATCAGTTTCAACACTTTTTTAGCTTGTTCGCCTGTAAAAGCCGATAGATGGGCTTCGTCAATAATCACTACTATTTCTGTGCCTTGTGCTGTTGTTCGTTGAATCAGCGTATCAAGATTATAATTTTGCTCATTCTCTTTTCGAAAGGTGTTTTTCTCTTTATCCACGCTACTCCAGTTGATAAAAAGTAAATCTTTAGCTTGTAATTCCGTTTCGCCCGAAAGATCATCAATCTGTAAGGTTTTCAAATCGTTCAATTCACTGTAAAAACCTTTCAAAGCCGCATAGCTCTGTAAGTGAAGTGTATTCGGAGCTAACCAGATAAAAGCCACATCCCGAGGTAAATTAGGTCGCAAGGTCAATTCCTGTACCAATTGCGAAAGATAAGCCGCCATAGTTACCGTTTTACCTGCACCTGTTGGTGCTTTTAGCAGCATTTGTATTCTACGGTTTGGCATTTGTAAGGCATCGCAGGTATATTCTATCAACCGTTCAACGGCTTTCTCCTGATAATCTTTTAGAATGTGCATATTAGTTCTCTTCTGGTTTAGACACAGTTTGTAAAGTCTCAAAGTTTGTTACCGGTGGTTTTTTATCTAATTTCAAAGTACGGAAGGTAGCACGATAAGCATTGTAAATGGCATCGGGCAAAGGCACTGCATCTATTTTGTCGGCAACAGCATAAAAATCATCTACAATGATTTCCGTTTCGTGCCCAAAAGCGTAAATCTTCACCTTTTCAGACAAATCAGTGCGAATGGCTATCCAATTACTTAACAGCTCAGTCGTCTCTATTTGGGTACGACTGTGATAAATAACCACCATATATTTGCCATGCTCGTTACTATGTATGCTGCATTTACTACGGTCGAAACCTTCCACTTCGGTAATATCCAGATAACACTCTTCTTTAATTTGAAGAAGATTCGTTGATAGCACAGTAAGTTTTCTGCGGTTAACTTCTGTTTTGGCACTATCCACAAAATCTACCAGATAATAGCGCAAATTATTATTTTTCAAACCCTTTACCCATTCGCCTTTGGCATTAGTATAACCTTGTATAACCCTGCGGTTACGCTCATAAGTAACTTCCTCACATATATTATTCTCGTTGTTAGTTACCAAAATACATTGACGATTGCCACCATCTTCTGCATTCAGTTGCATGGTAGCGTGAAGTGTAGTGCCTGAACCCGCGAAGAAATCAAGAACCACATGGGATTCTTTGTTATTTGTCGTTAATTTTAGGATCCTATTTATTAGCTTTAATGGTTTTACTGTTTCGAATGGGTTTTTATTTTCATGTAGTAATTCTTTCAATTCCCTTTTTGCATCCTGAGTATGTCCAACTTCTTGATAAGTCCAAAGTGACATTGCAATAACACCATCTCTCACTTCGCATAAAAATCGTTTAATACGTGGAACCCCTTTACCATCTTTACCGAACCATATTCTATTGTCAGTTAAGAATTCTTCGTATCTATCTTTTGTCAATAGCCAGCATCTGCCATTTGGTGGTAAAACAACCCTACCCGCAGGAGTCGTAATTTCATACAATTTCTCAGCAACTACAGGACCAACTGTAAAGTTATCAGATTGCCACGGTCCTCGAGAGTCGTTGTCAGGATTTTTATATAAGGCAGTAGCTTCTACACTTCTAAGCAACTTATTCAACTCAAGGGATTGTATGTCTTGTTTGCAGTAAATTAAAATAAAATCATGATTTTGAGAAATCGTTTTTTTTAAATTGATTGGTGCATAAGCCCTTTGCCAAACTACATTCCCTACAAAGTTTGCCTCCCCAAAAATTTCATCGCATAAAAGCTTTAGGGTTGATTGTTCGTAATCATCAATAGAAATAAACATAACCCCTTTATCGTTCAACAATCTTTTAGCAATCTTTAATCGTTTATACATAAACGAAAGCCATTTGCTGTGACGGTAACAATCTTCCTTATCTACAAACGAATCGTTATATTTAAAATCTTTGTTTCCTGTATTGTACGGTGGGTCAATGTAAATTACATCAATCTTTCCTTCGTGTGTGAAACTCAGTGCAGTAAGAGCGTGGAGGTTATCACCCTCAATAAGAATATGATTAGGTGGGCTGTTTGGCAAAAGAGGTTCTGTTATTATTTGTTCTTTTTCCTCAGAGAATAATGAACTTTGTTGTGGCTCAATAGTCTTATTCTGTTCATTCTCTAATTCTGAAAATTCTGATTCAGACAAGATTCTTCGCTCCACCACTTCCAAGAATACAGGCAGTTTAGTCCGCAACAATTCTTCTGCTAATTCAGGTTTATCTTCCCAAATCAGACCATATTTTTTTGATTCATTAAGCAGATTCACTAATTCAGAACGTTCTGCATTTGTCAATCCATCAAGTTGTTTAATTTTAGTCAGTAAATCTTTTTTGAAATCTTTTGTAGATATATCTGGGAGAGTAGAAGGAGAAGAAAGGTCAGCCATTGTGGTGGATTTAGAATTTATGGTTTTAATTTGTTCCACCAATTGCTCAAGGATAATCCACAAAAAAAGCGTGAACTAAATCCTTACCCACACCCCAAGCCCCTAGGAAGGCTACAAGTAAACGATAAGTCAAAAGCCCACGCCGTTTGGCATGAGCATTTTGCTTATTGAATCAGTTTACTTGTTCGCTTCAATAGAAATTTCCTAGGTTTCTGGGGTGTGCGAACAATAGCAGAATGCTATTTATAATATATTGAAAATAAAAGTACTATCTGTTTTTATCGTTTGTTTAATTTTTATGTTTTGCAAAAATACAAAAAAGCAATGGTACTCATGCAAGCGCGGCCAATAAAAATTAGGTTTCTGCTGCCGTTGTAATAAATATCAATTTTTAAGTGCTTATAATCATTAAGCCTAAAACAATTTGCATCTTAATACGTTTAGCTACTATAATTCGTTGCAAAATTAGCTCAATTGAAATATTTTATTTATTTTTGCAACACTTCTACTATTGACAAACTAACAATTAAATCACTCGAAATACTTCAGAGGAAGTAGTTTCAATCAATCAACAATTATATATGAAACGAGCATTAAAACAGGTTTAGTGAATTAAACCATGTTCATTGCGAGTTCCATGCGACAACTAATTAAAAAATAAAAATAAACGCATGAAAAACGTAGTAAGCGAGAATTTAAAACGATTTAGAGATGCCTCCGAATACAATCAATCACACGTAGCTGATTTTTTGGAAATTGATAGAGGCGCCTATGCAAATTATGAATCTGGCTTAAGAGAAATGCCCTTCGACCTGATAGAAAAGGTATGTGAATTATATGGCATTTCTATATCTTCTCTTTTTGAAGAAGATTTTAGTAAAATTGAAAATGAAATATTTTGTGCATTCCGCTTGAAAGATCCAAATAAGGAAGATATTGCGGAAATGTCGCAATTTAAAACGGTAGTTCGCAACTACTTAAAAATGTATTCGTATTAAGATGGCAAAAGTAAGTTCCGAAATTTCTATTCAGGCTTTTGACTTTAGAAAAGATCAGTCTTTAAACGATGTTGAGCCAGTCAATTGCAAAAGCCTGCTATTGAAATTAAATATTTTGACCCTATATCGTCCGTTATCCGATGAGTTCTCGGGCATGTGTCTGAGAAAGGGCAATTTGATGTTTATGCTGCTTAATTCAAATCACTCAAGAGGGAAGCAACATTATACCATCGCTCACGAATTTTACCATCTGTTTTATCAGGTCGATTTTAAACCACACGCTTGTAATCCTGGAAATACGAAAGGAGCTGATGCCAGCGAAAAACTAGCCGATGCGTTTGCCTCAGAACTTCTACTGCCCGAAATGGGATTAAAAAAAATGATTCCGCTTCAGGAACTGCACAGCAAAGATGTTTCGGTCTCTACAATACTTAAACTTGAAAACTACTTTTCAGTTTCACACTCAGCACTTATTATTAGGTTACGAAACCTGGACTTAATTACTCCAAAACAATACGAGCTCTTTTCTCAATTGAGAATCAAACAAACAGCCAAAGAGTACGGTTTCGACTTAGCTCTTTACGAACCGGGCAATCAGGGTTTAGTTATTGGCGATTATGGTGTAAGAGCAAAGCAGTTGTTTTCCGAGATGAAAATATCAGAAAGCCATTATTATGAACTGATGAATTCTATCGGAATTGATCCAACTGCCGATACAAATGAAGAGTAAGGTTAAAATAGTTATTGATGCCGATGTCATCATTCATTTTATAAAAGGTGAGTCGCTTCATTTACTACCCCAAATATTCCCGAATTATCAATTCGTAATTCTTGATAGGCTGCTGAACAAAGAACTTCGCGAAAAGCCATTTACCAAAAATTACCTGGATAATTTCTTTAAGTATTTCCCCAATGCCATCACAGAAATAAAATGGGATCCAAACTATGAAATGTTGAAAGAATTTGCGGAACTAAATAAAAGGTACGGTATGGGCGAAAGCATGTCGATGGTTTATTGCAAATTCAATAACGATGTAATTGCAAGTAGTAACATTACTGAAATAACAGACTATTGCGATGCCAACAACATTCAATACATCACCACCATGGATTTTATTGCACAAGCTCTTAAAATAGGTTTGATGACAGAGGACGAATGCGATTTATTTCTAACAATAGTAATAGCAAAAAAAAGCACACTACCATATAATAAAATATCCAAATACAATCCCCGTAATTTGCTTTTGTAAATAATATATTGCTTCAAAATCAGATTAGCTCCACAGCAATGTGGAGCTTTTTTCTTGTCTTTTTTCTGTACAATACATTCAGAAATTGAAAATTGCTTGATTGCGGTAAAAAATTGCTAAAACGCTTATATAGTAAGCATTTAAGAACAAACACACCGCAACCTAAATAAAGAAAATCAAAGAAAATAAATTCAGGTCAGTTGCGGTGCAAAATCGCTGTAATCCTTTATGGTAAAGACTTTGATGCTCTCCGCAACCGAAACACCGCAACCAAGGTATTTTTTATTGAATCTCATCATAGAAAGCGGACAGGTTTCACCTGAAAGTACGCTCGGCTTTGCCGCTTGGCTTGCCAAGAACCAAAGGTCAGCGACCGAAGGGAGATAATTATGGGCAACTCTGAATGGTAAATACCGATTTTGTAGTATCAAATGAAAAATCAATTACCATTCTACATGAAAATCTAAAAGGTTTAACGATTTGAAGTTTTTATAAAACTATTACTAAGAGTTTTTCCATATAAAAAAAATGGCCGTAAAGCATTTGCTCCACGACCATTCTCCACTAAAATAAAAAACGTATGTTATATTAATTTCTTAGGGTAATATTTTTGGTTACACCATTAATAGTAAGTGTTGCTTTGTTATCACGTGTTCCATCGCCGTAATCAAGTACAGCAGTCCTGGTTTGAGTGGTTGTAGTTACAGAACCCTGA
>Ga0302288_1001802_pt1 | contig 13278 bp, 10 predicted proteins | sample III_Fen_N1_1_FD_194549 | JGI IMG/M metagenome (GOLD analysis project Ga0302288, IMG submission 194549) | Peat permafrost microbial communities from Stordalen Mire near Abisko, Sweden - III_Fen_N1_1 | ecosystem: Environmental > Terrestrial > Soil > Wetlands > Permafrost | place: Sweden: Abisko...
TGCGAATATTTTAAACCGGAAATGGCACTGTAAATACATTTGTCGTCGCGACCTCCTCCCACCATAAAGGGAAAACCGAAAAGATATTGTTCAGGAGAAAGATAATCGGATATTATGTCAAAGTCATCTGTCCACATATTCTGAAAGAAAAGAATATGCGCTTGTCCTGCCGATTTGCTTAGAACCGACAAAATTTCTTTCAAATGAAGGTTGTTGGTTGACACAAGAATATATTCAAAATCATTCTCTGAAGATAGTTCATCAATTACATTCGGTCGAAAAATAGTTTGAACAACCTCTTTTGGTTCGCCTCTAAAATCGGTACAATGTATCGCAATACCATTTTCTTCGATTTGTTGTTTTTTCTCTTTTCGGACAAGGACACTTATATCATGACCTGACTTGGAAAGTTGCCAACCGTAGGTAGTACCCACGATTCCTGCTCCATAGATTAATATTTTCATATTACAGCTTATTTAATTCGTGTTTCGTATGGATGAAAAAAGTTTGGAATAAGGACATGTAGTCCGAATAAGGATCGCTATTTGAAAGAAACTCTGCGGGAGTATAGCCTGCGAATGTTTTAAACTCTTTTATTAAATGCGATTTATCATAATAGCCGGTGGTTTCTGCCAATTCATTTAGATTAATCTGCGGTTTGGTTTGCAATGTGTGTGCAGTTTTTGCAAACCGATTTATCTGCAAATAATCCTTTGGATTTAAACCCGCAAAATCAGTAAAAATCCGGTTGAATTGTTTTTGACTAAGGCAAGCCATCTGTGCAAGCTCAGAAACATTACTTTCTCCAATGTTTATCGATTGAAGCACAAATGAAAGTCGCTTGAAATTATGGTCTTCAAACTTGCAAATGCGTTTTGTCAAAAACTCCTCAATTAAACGCACACAAGTTCGATTGTCAACAGTGCCCATCAACCGACTTTCCAACTCAATTATTTTTGGATCACCCACTAAATCAATCCCAACATTTAACCCTTTCAGTTCATTCATTGGCATTCTGAAAAATGCTTTTGCACCGATTGGTTGAAATACTACAATGATCAGATCAAGCATTCCAAAATTCAGGTCAACATATGTGTTCGATTGTCCAAAAATGTGGGATCTTGGTTGATAATCCTTCTCTGCTGATGAGTAAATTCTATCAGCCCGATTAAATACAAGTCCGATACTTCCTGATGGAATCGCACGCTGAAATCCTTGCGTATCCGACGTTAAGAACCAATATTGCTTTACATATGGTGCTAACAACATGGAAGGTAGTATGGCTTGAAATTTTTCCATCTTTTAATTGTGCAAAAGTAAGAATATTGTTTTGGTTGTTCGGTGTAAAAAATGGACATTTTACCGCAACAAGCTTCCAATTATTATATTCTTAATCAAGAAATGGGCTTTAATGAATAATTTAGTGAGACCCATTTCTTTTTAAACATCCCTCCGCCTCGGGCGGAAAGGCAAAATCAATTCAAAACAACCATCCGCACCGAGCGGAAGGTCAAAGTGAAATAAAAGGAAGCTTCCGCCCCGAGCGGAAACGTGCTTTTTTCCAACCGCGAGGTTCTGCCCCGGGCGGAAGGACAAATTTTCCCCACCGCATACTTCCGCCCGGGGCGGAAGCTTGAATCTTAAAAAAGTGAACAACCGCCCGGGGCGGTAAAAAAAAATGCGCTTGCCGATTTTCATCGACAGGCGCATTTCCATCTTAAAGAAACGAAAAAAGTATTTGTGAAAATTTAGTCGGGGCACGACTTAAAGTCGTACTCCGACTAGTTCTAAGTTGATTTTACATTCCGTCTTCAATGTTCCACACGAAAGCACGGATTCCCATGCGTTCGGAGGAGCCATCGAGTTCGCGCAATTGCTCAAGAATTGGTTTTACTTTCTCATCGGTCACAATTGTGATAATTGCCGAGTTCAATGAAGGCCACGCGTGTGTTCCATAATGCGGTTCACCGTTAGTAGTTCCACGCCCGATAAGCGATTCCCAACCCGTAAAACCACGTACGTGATTAAGCGTCAAAATGGTTTGAACCTGTTCGTAATAAGCTTGGTCGAATGATATAAATATTGATTTCATCTTTTTTAAAATTTTGGGATTAATTACTCTTGATCCAGTTTCAACAAAGCTTGTTTTTTGTTTTTGCGGTGTTTACGTTTCACACCACCGGCAGCAAAGTAAGTATAAATTACAGGAACCACCACCAATGTCAATGCTGTTGATACAGACAAACCACCAATCACTGTTACGGCCATTGGTTTCCACATTTCAGCTCCTTGACCTGTACTAACCGCCAACGGCAACATACCCAGAATAGCTGTCAAACTGGTCATCAATACCGGACGAAGACGCGATTTACCACCGGTTACTACCGCACGGATAATGCCGTTTCCACGTTCACGGTTCAAGTTAATATAATCCACCATCACAATACCGTTTTTCACCACAATACCAACCAACATAATTACCCCAACGAATGTCATTACGTTGAATGTCATTCCGGTGAGCCACAACGCCAGCACAACTCCCGAGATACCAAACGGAACCGAGAACATAATGATAAACGGATAGGTGATTGATTCAAACTGCGAAGCCATAACCACGAATACAAGCAGGATAATAATAAGCAACAATCCGCCCAAGTCGCTGAACGATTCTTGTTGATCTTTGAACGATCCGGCAATAGTTGTAGAAATATCATTAGGAATATTGATTTTGGCCAATTCTTGATTGATACCTTTTACAGCCTTGTCGAGCGTAGTTCCCGACACTGTGGAAGCAACCGTGATAATACGTTGACGGTTTTTACGTTCGATAGTTGGTGGCGTATAACGTTCAACCACTTTTCCCAAATCTTTCAATTTTACGGCTTGACCCTGCGTGTTGTAAATTATGATATTCTCAATGTCTTCAACCGACTGACGGTATTTAGGATCGTAAGATACTACGATAGAGTATTCTTCACCATCTTCGCGATAAAGCGAAGCGGTCATACCGTTAATTCGATTGTTCAGATAATTCGAAGCAGTAGACATGTTCAATCCATTCAAAGCTAGTTTTTCACGGTCGAACTCAACTTGATATTCCGGAGTGTACTCCTCACGGCTTACGGTTGTATTTACCAACCCTTCTACATTGGCCATGCGTTTTACTACTTCAGCTGCCACTTTATCGGTAGCATTAAAGTCGTAACCATAGATTTCAACATCAAGCGTTGACTGTCCACCCATTAAACTCATACCACCACCAGCTGTAACGGTCGATTTACGAATTTCAGGAATGCGTTTTGTATCTTTACGAATACTATCGGTAATTACGAATGCTGAACGATGACGATCTTTCAAATTAACCAGTCTGATAGTAAATGTTCCAACATTGCTTGAGTTTTTAGAGAATAATGACCCAAAGATATTCTTACTACTTGCTTGACCTACACTAAAGTTAATCATATCCACTTCAGGATATTTTTTTCTCCAATCGGTATATAGTTTCTGGCAAATTCCTTTGGTTATTTCTGCTCTTGTTCCAACAGGCAATTCAACTGTTGCCGAAATAAAACCACTATCCTGTGCCGGGAAGTTTTCAGTTCCAACCCAACCTACTGCTAATGGTATAACACTCAAAGCAAAGAAAACTGCAGCAGAAATTACAACCGTTCTTTTATGACGAACCGACCAGTTAACCAACTGCGAATATTTTGTGTCTAATCTATCTAAGAATCTTTCAATCGGTGAATAAATGGTTGTAAATGCCTTGCTGTGTTTTGGATTCAATCGAAGAAGCTGCGATGCTAACATTGGAGTCAAAGTCAAAGCACAAATCATGGATACGGTAATAATAATGGTTACCATCCAACCCAACTGAGCAAACATTACACCAGCCATTCCCGATACCATGGTCAATGGAAGGAATACAGCAATGATAGTCAGTGTAGATGCAATAATGGAAAGACCAACTTCATTAGTACCATTCACAGCCGCAGTTTTCGGACGACTGCCACGCTCAATATGCGTCGTTATATTTTCCAGTACCACAATAGCATCATCCACCACCAAACCAATGGCCAGCGACAACGAACTAAGCGAAATGATATTCAGTGTACCGCCGGTTAATCCAAGGTAAATAAACGCTGCAATCAACGAAATTGGAATGGTAAGAATAATAATTACCGTTGCACGCCAACGACCCAGGAAGAACAATACGACAATCATTACAAAAATCAACGCGTAGATAACCGTTTCCGCTAAACTTTCGATAGTGCGAATAATGTTATCGGAAGTGTCATTAATTACAGAAATCTTTACATCCGAAGGAAGTGATTTTTGAATGGCAGGCAGCATTTGCTTAACTTCTTTGGCAATCTGCACAGTGTTAGCGCCCGATTGTTTCTGAACCATGATAGTTGCACCCTGTATAGAGTTCGTGAAACTTTCCTGTGCACGTTCTTCCAGTTTATCACTAATCGTAGCTACATCCGAAAGGCGAACCGTTTTGCCATTGAAATTTCCTACAATAATGTTATTCAATTCCGATGGGTCTTTAAACTCACCCTGAACACGTAAAGCATACGTATCGCTACCCACATCCATCGAGCCGGCAGGTGTATTCATATTTTCCATACGAATAACTTGCGACAATGCTTCAACAGTCAGGTGATAAGCTTCCAGTTTCACCGGATCAACATAAACCTGAACTTCGCGCTGGGGTGCTCCACTAATGGATACCGAGCCCACTCCGTTAATACGTGCCAATGGGTTCGACACGTTGGTGTCAAGGATTTTGTAAAGTGCCGGCAAACTTTTATCGGCTGTTGCCGAAAGCATTATAACAGGAATCATATCCGTACTAAGCTTGAATATAATCGGATTACCTACACCTGAAGGCATATACGATTTTACCAAATCCAGTTTGTTACGAATATCATTGGTCACAACATTCAAATCCAATCCGTAATCAAACTCCATCGTAATAATGGAACGGTTTTCCTTCGAAGTAGATGTAATATTTTTCAGATTGGAAACTGTGTTGAGCGAGCTTTCCAATGGGCGCGTTACATTTGTTTCCACATCCGAAGCACTTGCACCATCGTAGGTTGTCATAACCATGATGCTGTTGGTTTCGATTTTAGGCAACAAATCAATCGGCAGTTTTGTATATGAAAAGAGCCCCAATAATACCACCGCAACAAATATGATCGAGGTCATTACTGGTTTTCTTACCGAACTTTCGTATAAACTCATATTATTTAATTAATAATTTTTAAAATTACAATTTATATCTCCAGGTCAACCTTGTGTTAGGCTAACTTCTAATTAGTTGATTACCTTTACTGGTGCTCCATCTGTCAATTTTGATTGACCGGCCACCACTACTTGTTCTCCTGCGGTAACACCCGAAAGAATTTCATAGCTTGATTCGATTCTGCGTCCAACTTCTACTTGTTTGTATTGAACTTTTCCATCGGCATAAACAAAAACGAACTTAGCACCCGAACCTGCTTGTTTTACAACTGCTTTATCAGAAACTAAAAGTCTATTTGCTTTACCGAAATTCAAAGTTACGCGAGCAAACATCCCCGGGCGAATCTTGTTATTGCTGTTGCTCAGCTTAATTTCAACTCCAAATGTACGGCTACGTTCATCAATGGTTGGATAAATCAGGTTTACATGACCTTTAAATATCTGACCATTCAACACATCGAATTTTACATCGATTGGCAATCCGATTTTTACTTGCGAATAATTTGACTCCGAAACATTAACCAGCACTTTCACCGGATTAATATTCATTACTGTCAAAACAGGATTTTGACCGGAATATACATCGCCGTTGTCATAGTTGCGTGCTGTTACAACTCCTGAAATAGGACTTAAAAGATATGTATTTTCGCTCATGTTCTTCAAACTCGTTTGAGCTACATCTAATTGTGTCTTGGCGCTTTCCAAATCCTGTTGCGAAGCTCCACCCACATTGAATAATTCCTGTACACGTTTGTAAACACGCTTTTGGTTTTCAATCTGTGTTTCCATATTCGACAGATTTGCTACATCCATTTGGACTAATTTCTGGCCTTTGGTTACATATTGTCCCACTTCTACTAAAATGGAGCGGATACGACCTGGAGCAGCAGGCGCAATGCTGTTTTTGGCATCAGGTTGTACGGTAGCAGTTACTTCGTTGGACATTTCCACTGCTTTTTCAATCACCGGCTGAACTTTCACATTTTGAGTCTCAGTAGTGGCAGTCGTAGATTTCGTTGAACTTTGGCAAGAAGCCAAACCAACAACAACTGCAATTGCAAGCATTCCGATTACATTAATTTTTTTCATATAAATTGTTTTTAATTTTTTATTTACGTGTTTTATTTTGAATTTTTTCCTAATAACTTTTCTAAATCAGCTTTGGCCGACAAATAATCAAAAATAGACTGATTATATGACACACCTGCCGATACATAAGCTAATTGAGAGTTTGTGAGATCCAGGTAAGTGCTTGAACCAACTTCATACATTTTTTTAGAAATAGCTACTGCCTTTTCAGCCTGACGCAGGCCTTCTTTATTTGACGCAATCTTCTCAATGGCCTTTTTGATATTGTCAAGACATGAAATAACCTGTAATTCCAGGCTTCGACGTAAATTATCCCGTTGATCTTTCATCTCGCTGAGCTGAATCTGCAATTGTTTTTCTTTATAAACTCTTGCACCTCCCTGAAAAATTGGGATTGAAAGCTGAAGTGCTGCAGTTGAATTGGGAAACCACTTAGACATACTGCCATCATTCCCCATAGACATATAAGTATAATTAAAACTTGCTGCCAAGGTTGGCCACCATGCAGCTTTTTGAACTGACAATGCCTGATTTAATTGACTTGTTTTAATGTCAAATTGTTTTATGTCTGTATTTGATTTCAACGTGGTGGTGTCAATTGACAATACATCATTGAACATTTTAGATTCAAAATCCGAAAGACTTCCTTCTACTTTCAATCCGATAAGCATATCAATCCCCATTAACATTTTCATCTGCAAGATGCTCATATTTACTGCAGATTGTGCAGATACTACATTAGAACTTGCGTTTTTTACCTGTACATCAGCTCTGATCCATTCAAATTCCGAAACACTTCCTTGTTTGTATTTGCTCTGAATAATTCGGGCGTTTTCAACAGTAATGTCATAACTTTTCTTAATTACATTATATGAATCTTGAGTCAACAAAACAGTATAATATGCCTTTGTGACCTGATTGATTAATGACAATTTTGAAGAGCGAGCATTTTCCAGAGTTAGTTGAGCATCCGTTTCTGTCATTTGTAGTGAGGCCCATAATGTTGGAGAAATTATCGGCATAGATGCAGATAACCCGGCATTAAAAGTATTGTCTTGACCAATCTCTATACCATCAGGACTGGCTGGCACGCCGGGAAAAGAGAAAAACATACGCTGTTTTTTCACTGCACGCTGGTAAGCACCCGACAAGGATACAGAAGGAAATAACGCCGCAAATTTTTCCTTTTTGGAATAATCTACACGTGTTATTTCTTTGTCAGCCACTTTGATTGTGGGACTCTTGCTCATAGCAATTTCAAGTGCCTTTGCCAGCGATACGCTAATCGTATCCTGTGCTTTCTGAGCAAATGTTGGAAGCGCTGTTATCAGAACAGCCAACAACATGATTTTACATTTATTTTTATTCACGTTCATAAATAGTTAAGAAATTTATTTTGTTTACCTATTAGTTTTTAAATTATTTTGCAAAAGTATATATATCAAGTATCTTATTCGTTTCAAAATCGTTGAATGGATGTTTTTTCCCGACGAACGAGAGTTTTCTTTTGATAAAGCTTACTCCGACTTGTTATAATGTTCGTCCATGTATTTCAATCCTTTTTCGTTGGAAATAAGGTGAATCATTAAATCGATAAAAAAATCGAAAATCCTCTTTTTAGAATATTTCTTTGTATCCTGACTCATCTGTTCAAAAGTCTTTTTCATTTGTAGCGAATGAAACAACGCAATCATCTCCACATCCAAATCATCTCTAAAATACCCTTCATCAATTCCTTGATTTAGAAATCGTTCAAAACCCGCGCGTATTTCTTCTCGTGCTATTTGTTCATATTTATCATTTACCTTCGGGTAGTATTTTTCAAGATCGTTACACATAGCCAATGATTCCTGTCCGATAGTCTTCCTTATTTCACGAATAGTGAGAATTAAAGAATCGATGGCATTTTTATTTTTAAAAATTTTTAAAAATTTCTCATGTTGAATATTGTTTTGATAAACTAATACAGCCTCAACCAACTCTTCTTTTTGAGTGAAATAGTTATAAAATGTCTTTTTCGAAATGTGCAATTCATTACATACATTATCGATTGAGACGCTTCGAATTCCGAATTGTTCAAATAGCCGTGAAGCTGTACTTATTATTAATTCTTGTTGTGTTTCCATGAGAGATCGATTAATGTGCTGCAAAATTATACAATTAAATTCAAACCAAAACTACATTTTGTAATGTTTTTTTATTACAAAATTGAAATGTTTTTTTATATTATTGATAAACAATAATTTATATACACTCACTGGGAAACTATAATAGTCTTACAGTTTCCTAGTTTCCATTATTAGGCATTAAAACACACTAATTCAATTATTGTTTGTTAATTAATTTGCGGGATTGAATTTAGCGTTGTAATTTTAAAATCTAAACCACAGAATTATTTGTTTTGGCTAACAACTATATGACTCCCAACAATACTAAACCCTGGATCCACTACTTATTACTATTTTTTGGAGTATTCTGCATATCATGGTCAGCTATATTTGTTAAGCTGGCCGGAATTTCGGGTTTTGGTTCTGCATTTTACCGAATGGCATTTGGTTTGATTGGCATAATTCCCATTTGGCTCTATTTCCGAAAGCCAATTTCCGATTTAAAAGGCGTAAAGGTTGCGATTATTTGTGGAGTGCTTTTTGCTTGCGATATAGCTTTGTGGAATACTTCCATTATGCTATCAAAAGCAAGCATATCGACACTTTTGGCGAATTTGGCACCAGTTTGGGTCGGCTTAGGAGGTTTGTTGTTTATGAGAGAGAAACCAAATCGTATTTTTTGGATAGGAACTATCATTTCCATCCTTGGAGTTGCCATAATTATTGGTTTAAATGAGGTGCTACAAGCTAGACTTAATTCAGGTAACATGTTGGCAATTATAGCTAGTATGTTCTATGGTTCTTATCTGTTAACCGTACGAAAGGGCCGTAATACGCTTGACACCTTTACATTCACTACTATTTCAATGATTTCGAGTACAATTGTGTTAGGGATCATATGTTTTTCAACATCAACGCCTCTGTGGGGATTTGAATCAAATACATGGCTTGCACTGGGGGCATTAGGACTCTTCCCACAAGCATTTGGTTGGCTGGCAATTAATCAGGCATTAGGACATATTCGCCCAACTGTGGCATCGGTGAGTCTGCTTGCACAATCCGTTTTTACAGCTCTTTTTTCAATTCCCGTGTTAGGAGAAATGCTAACTATTAATGAAATTGCTGGGGCTGTAGTTGTGTTGGCAGGTATTTATCTAGTCAATAAGAAAAAATAAAAAAAAGACTGGCAATTAAACATTGTCAGTCTTTTTTGTGACCCAGGAGGGGTTCGAACCCTCGACCCACAGATTAAGAGTCTGTTGCTCTACCAGCTGAGCTACTAAGTCAATTTTGATTTCTATAAAATCAGTGAAACGGTTGCAAAGTTAATCAAAAAATCATTTCGCAATCCATTTCTAGCAAAAAACTTGATTATTTTTTATTCTCAGGCGGTCGGCAAACCACCACTGTGATATGAAAACAAGATTGATGACGCTCACGCACTGCAAGCAATTTACATTCTTTGCGCATGTCAGTCAACACTTTGGTCAAGGCAATGATAGGTGGCATGGTGCTTTCCAAGGTATCTTTTCGGGTATTGAAAAAATTCTTGTAAGAAATGTCGAATGTTGTGCCGTATAAATGAGCCGAATGGCTGGTTGCATTCCCGTTTCGTTGGCTAAGTTTTGTTTGAGAATCCTCAGTTCGAAGCAACGAAGTAATTCTAAATTTATAATTGTCCTTCTTCTTTTCTTCTAGTTGTTTCTGAAATCGATAGCCAATTTCATTCAACAGATCAACAGCTTCAGGGATTAAATAAGGCTGAGAATGAGTTAGCGATTTAAGCTGGTAAAATCTGTTTTCTGTCACCTCTGCCAAGACTTGCTTTGCCTTCAGGCTGTCAATCTGCGAAAAAAATTGTAAATCATCAGCAAAAGGAGTTTTTAGTCCGTTCTTCTCGGCATGAATCAGTTGTTCTTCATTTGGGTCATTTAATTTATCGCTTGGCTGAATAGGCGCTGTTGCATAATGTACGTGGTCGCATTCCGAAACGTAGTTTGTCAACTGGGCAATTTCCTTCTTTTGCTTGATCTGTTTTACTTTTTTGGTAATTAAATATCCACCACCAGCAAGCGTAACTACAATCAAAACAAATAATAAAGAATAAAATATTCTTGTTTTCCTTATCTTTCTTTTATACGACTTTTGGTAGGTCGGTCTGTAAGTCTTAACAGGTTTTCTAGGGTAAGGTCTTTTATTGTGTGTCATTAATCGGCTATTTAAGCTGCAAAGTTAAGCTTTTGGACAATAATTTTAAATAGTCAACAACCAAAAGTTATCAACAATCTGAATCAATCTTTAATATTTTATTTTTTTTGAAATTTTCAAACATTATTATTTATAAATTGAACCAAGAATAATTCTCATATCCAAAACAAATGGTTAACTTTGCGCTCGAATCTAAAAAATATTCAATTACAATATGAAACCAACTTTATTTGTTCTTGCAGCTGGAATGGGAAGCCGATATGGCGGTTTAAAACAACTTGACGGTCTGGGGCCCAATGGTGAAACTATTATGGATTATTCAATCTACGATGCCATAAGAGCTGGATTTGGAAAAATAGTTTTTGTTATTCGCAAGAGTTTTGAGGATGATTTTAAATCGGTAGTAATCAATAAATTTAAAGATTTGATTGATACTGATATTGTTTTTCAGGAAATTTCAAAAGTCCCAGAAGGATTAGCCTATAATCCTGAGCGGGAAAAACCATGGGGAACCAATCATGCTGTTTTGATGGGAAAAGAAGCAATCAATGAGCCATTCGCGGTAATTAATGCCGACGATTTTTACGGAAAAGAATCATTTGTTGTATTGGCTGACTTTCTCAACAGTGTTGAAGGTAAAAAAAATGAATACTGCATGGTTGGCTATCGGGTTGGCAATACATTGTCCGAAAGTGGAGCCGTGAGTCGTGGAGTGTGTGTGGTTGACGAGAATCAATTGTTGCTTAACGTTGTTGAACGCACTCATATTGAAGAAAAAAGCGGTCAGATTGTGTATTTAGATGAAAAGAGCGAAGAGGTTATACTGCATCCAAACACTCCTGTATCCATGAATATGTGGGGATTCACACCTGATTACTTTGATTATTCGTTAGAATATTTCAAGGAATTCTTAGCAGAAAACGGACAAAAATTAAAATCTGAATTTTACATTCCATTAGCAGTAAACAATCTGATTGTTCAGAAAAAAGTTACTTGCAAAGTACTTGATACTTCTTCCAAATGGTTTGGTGTAACTTATGCCGAGGACAGACCTCAGGTTGTATTAAAAATAAACGAATTAATCCGCAAAGGAGTTTATCCTGAGAGATTATTTAAATAATATCACAGTTTTATGGGGAAAATTTTAGTCACCGGTGGAACAGGTTATATTGGTTCGCATACGGTTGTCGAGTTGCAGAAAGTAGGATTTGAAGTTGTCATTGTAGATAATCTATCCAATTCAAATATTGATGTATTAAACGGAATCGAGAATATTACCGGAATCCGCCCTACATTCGAAAACGTGGATTGTGTGGATTATGTAAGCATGGATAGGATGTTTGAAAAGCACCTTGGCTTTGATGCCATTATTCATTTTGCAGCCAGTAAAGCTGTGGGCGAATCGGTTGAGAAACCTCTTTTGTATTACAGAAATAACCTGGTTTCGCTTATCAATATTCTTCAACTAATGCCTATTCACAAGGTTCAGAATATTGTTTTCTCTTCATCTTGCACTGTTTACGGACAACCGGACATTTTACCTGTAACAGAAGATGCTCCGATAAAACCGGCTTTATCGCCTTACGGAAATACCAAACAGATTTGCGAAGAAATTATTCGTGACACCATATATTCAAATCCTTGCTGTAAAAGCATTATACTTCGTTATTTCAATCCGGTAGGAGCACATCCTTCGACCGAAATAGGCGAGCTGCCAAACGGAGTTCCGAATAACTTGCTACCCTTTATCACTCAAACGGCAATTGGTTTGCGCAAACAATTAAACGTTTTCGGAAACGACTACAATACCCCTGACGGATCTTGTATTCGAGATTATATACATGTAGTGGATTTAGCTAAAGCGCATGTTATTGCCGTACAAAGAATGATTAACAATCAAACAACTAACCTGATTGAAACGTTTAATCTTGGAACCGGTCGCGGATTATCTGTTTTGGAAATAATTGACACATTTGAGAAAGTAAACGATGTTGAGGTTCCATATAAAATTGTTGATAGACGCGAGGGTGATATAGAAAAGGTTTGGGCAGACCCAACGTATGCAAACAATGTGCTGGGTTGGACTGCAACTGAAAGTGTTGAAGAAACACTTAGAAGTGCATGGGCTTGGGAATGTAACCTTGCTGAACGTGCTGCCAGAGCTGAATAAATTCACGTAATCAGTCAAATTCCAACACATGCTTTATCCCTTAAAATTCACTCCCATCTTGAAAGACAAAATTTGGGGAGGCACTAAATTAAATACAATCTTTGGCAAAGAATCTGAATCCGATAAATTAGGCGAAAGCTGGGAACTATCAGGTCACGAAGGAGATGAATCAATTGTAACAAATGGTTTTTTAGAGGGTAACACCCTGACAGAACTCATAGAAATTTATATGGGTGAGCTGGTGGGCGATAAAATTTTTGATGAATTCGGGCTTTCCTTTCCACTCCTTTTCAAACTTATTGATGCAGAAGAAGATCTTTCCATTCAAGTTCATCCAAACGATGAAGTAGCTGCCGAGCGACACAATTCATTTGGGAAAACCGAAATGTGGTATGTTATCGATGCTGAACCCGATTCAGCAATGATTATTGGTTTTGCCAAGGATTGCGG
>Ga0302288_1001806_pt1 | contig 13236 bp, 12 predicted proteins | sample III_Fen_N1_1_FD_194549 | JGI IMG/M metagenome (GOLD analysis project Ga0302288, IMG submission 194549) | Peat permafrost microbial communities from Stordalen Mire near Abisko, Sweden - III_Fen_N1_1 | ecosystem: Environmental > Terrestrial > Soil > Wetlands > Permafrost | place: Sweden: Abisko...
TTATTTTAATCAACATCTCGGGCGACGATAAGCCCGGAGTAACAACCGCTATTACAGAAATTCTTGGAAAACATAACGCCACCATTTTAGATATTGGTCAGGCCGATATTCACAATACGCTTTCACTTGGCATTCTTTTCAAAGTATCCATTCATTCCGATTCGGGAAATATTCTGAAGGAAGTTCTTTTCAAAAGTTCGGAACTCAATGTGAATGTGCGTTTTACGCCCATTACACTGGAGAGATACGAGAACTGGGTTGGTCGTCAGGGGCAACACCGATACATTGTGACTCTGCTGGCCAAAGTCATTACGGCTCGTCAGTTAAATAAGGTTACCAAAGCTCTTGCCGACCAGAATTTAAATATTGATTCCATTAAGCGCCTTACCGGACGTCTTTCACTAAAAACCGAGGATGAGAATTCAAATCGTTCATGCATCGAATTATCTGTGAGAGGGATGATACCCGACCGGAATTTTCTTTCAACCAAGTTTGTAAAATATTCCCGCGAACTGGGAATTGATATTTCCTTCCAAAAAGACGACATGTTCCGCCGGAATCGCCGGTTGATTTGTTTCGATATGGATTCCACACTGATTAAAACCGAAGTGATTGACGAACTGGCTGAGCGAGCCGGAGTTGGCGCACAGGTGAAGGCGATTACCGAATCGGCCATGCGTGGAGAAATTGATTTCAACGAAAGTTTTAAACAACGGGTGGCTTTGCTCAAAGGGCTTGACGAATCGGTGATGGAAGAAATTGCCAATAATTTGCCAATTATGGAAGGTGCGGAGCGACTGATGTCCACCTTGAAAATATGCGGTATCAAAATAGCCATTCTTTCGGGAGGTTTTACCTATTTTGGAAATAGGCTAAAAAAGCTGTTCGATGTGGACTATGTGTATGCCAACGAACTGGAAATTGTAGATGGTAAATTGACCGGAAATTATTTGGGAGATATTGTGGATGGTCGCCGGAAAGCCGAGTTGCTTAAGTTGATAGCTCAGGTTGAGAAAATCGATTTGGAGCAGGTAATTGCTGTGGGCGATGGTGCAAACGACCTTCCGATGTTAAACATTGCCGGACTTGGTATTGCTTTCCACGCGAAACCGAAAGTGATCGAAAATGCACGTCAATCCATTTCTACCATTGGGCTGGATGGAGTGCTTTATTTCCTTGGATTCAGGGATATGCATATTGATTAACGGCAAACGGTCCCGAAAACGGGATGTCTAAATACTCCATAAGCGGTAAACTAAAAAACAAATAAGATGAAAAAAGCGTTTGTAATTGGTGGTACAGGAATGGTGGGTGTTCAATTAATCAAGTTATTGATTGAAACGAATGAGTTCTCGGAAGTTGTTTCGTTGGTACGTCGTGCGAGTGGAGTGAAGCATCCAAAACTTGCTGAGTTTATCATCGATTTTGATAAACCTGAAACCTGGGGTCAATGGGTGACGGGCGATGTGCTTTTCTCTACTCTGGGAACAACCCTTGCCAAAGCTAAATCCAAAGATAATCAGTATCGGATTGACTTTGAATATCAGTATATTACAGCCGAGATTGCTGCCAAAAACGGAATAACAAATTATGTGCTGGTATCCTCGGCGGGGGCAAGTTCCAAATCGACCATTTTCTATTCGCAGATGAAGGGAAAGCTCGAAGATGCTGTTTCGTTGTTGCCATTTAAAACCATCAGTATTTTGCCCCCGGACAACTGGACGGAGAACGGACAGAAAAACGTGCGGGTGAAAAAGCCGGACTTTCTGTTATGTATTTCCTGAACAAGATTGAACTCTTTAAACGCTATCGACCGATTCAGGCGGTGCAGGTGGCACGGGCAATGATTCATGCTTCACAAAAGACCGAGTCGGCTTCCTATACGCTGAATGAAGTTCATAAACTGGCAGAATAAAATGTAGTTTTTTGATTAGATAATTCGTTGTAATTTTATATTTTCTTTGTGAAAACTTCGTGATTTTGTGACTTAGTGGCTATTTTTTCTTACCACAAAGACTCTAAGACTCAAAGAAACACAAAGAATTATAAGACATTATATTGTTCTCAGTACTTATTATATACTTCAATCCCTTCTGATCGTAATATTGGAAGGGATTTTTATTTTTCTGAAATGATATTGATAAAAAATCAAAATTAAAACGAAAACAGTGAATTGTAAATCAATACATTCGAACAAATAATTATCTTTGTTTCCGTTTAAAAGTTACAAAACTCGTTTCATGAAAAAAACCAACCTGATTTGTCTGCTTAGTCTTTTTTTTAGTACTTTTTCCTATTCCCAAACTTATACCATCAGTGGTCATATTACCGATTTGAAAAATGGCGAAACGGTAATTAACGCCTCTATTTTCGATAGTAATCTAAAAAAAGGTTGTGTTAGCAATTCATATGGATTCTATTCTCTGACGCTTCCCAAAGGAACCATAAATCTCCTTTACTCCTACGTGGGTTATCGACAGCAAGCCAAATCTTTTAAATTACAAAAAGATACGGTTATCAATATTCAATTGTCCGAATCATACGAGCTGTCGGAAGTAACTGTTGTGGCCAGCAGGAAGGATTTGGGGGTGAAAGGATCACAAATGAGTGCCATCGATTTACCCATTGCGCAGATAAAATCTATCCCCACTCTTTTTGGCGAAACCGATGTATTGAAAGCTATTCAGCTTCTGCCGGGAGTCAAAGCCGGAACCGAAGGCCAGGCGGGCTTTTATGTGCGCGGCGGTGGACCGGACGAGAATCTAATTTTGCTGGACGATGTTCCGTTGTATAATGTGAATCATATGTTTGGCTTTTTCTCGGTTTTCAATGCCGATGCCATCAAAGATGTGGTTTTGTATAAGGGCAGTTTTCCGGCTCGGTTTGGCGGGAGGCTTTCGTCCATTGTGGATATTAGCATGAATGACGGCAACAATAAAACCTATCATGGCAACGTAACTGTTGGGCTGATTTCTTCCAAAGTTAATCTCGAAGGTCCGATTTTCAACGATAAAACCACGTTTAATATCTCAGCACGCCGAACGTATCTGGATATCCTTGCCCAGCCACTGATTCAATCCTCCTTATCGAAGCAACCCGGCATGGAAAAAACGTATGCAGGATATTATTTCTACGACCTGAATGCCAAAATCAGTCATAAATTTTCGGATAACGACCGCTTGTATCTCAGCTTTTTTTCAGGCAATGATGTCATTTATTCCAATATTCAACAAAGTTCAACCACTTCGAGCACCGGAACTGAGAAAACCTGGCTGAAGATGAACTGGAACTGGGGAAATTTCTTGACGGCACTGCGTTGGAATCACGTTATTTCCGGTAAATTATTTATGAATGCTACGGCATATTATACACGCTACAATTTTTTGATGGATATTGGGGTTGATAACGAAACGGTTGTGACCACTCCGCCCTCCACCACCAACTCCAATATGAAACTGGGTTTCCATTCGGGTATCGACGATTATGCCACGAAACTTGATTTTAGTTATGCTCCGAATCCGTCGCACGATATTAAATTTGGACTTAACTATACCTATCACACTTTTCGTCCGGGGGTGACGGCCGCCCAAACTATTACCGGAATAACTCAAGCGATGGATACCACTATTGGCGATAAAGACATTTACTCACACGAGGCAGTGGCTTATTTTGAGGACAATGTGAGCATTACCGATGCCCTGAAAGCCAATATTGGATTACATTATTCTACTTTCAATGTACAGGGGCAATTTTACCAATCGTTGGAACCACGGCTCAGTATGCGTTATTTGATAAACGATAAACTGTCGTTGAAAGCAGGTTATGCCTCTATGAGTCAATATATTCATTTATTGTCCAACAGCAATATCGACTTGCCAACCGACTTGTGGGTGCCGGTTACCAAGCGCATACAACCTATGCATTCGCAGCAGGTCTCGGTTGGGGTATTTTACAATCTATTGAATTTTCTCGATTTATCGGTGGAAGGATATTATAAAAACATGGATAACCTGATTGAATACAAAGATGGTTCATCCTTTTTCGGGTCGAGTACCGGCTGGGAAGATAAGGTGAATATCGGGCGTGGTTGGGCTTACGGCATTGAATTTCTTGCTCAGAAAAGCGTGGGCAAAACGACAGGTTGGATTGGCTATACGTGGTCAAAAACCGACCGATTGTTTAACCGCCCCGGACAACAATTGAACAACGGAAATATTTTTCCTGCAAAATACGACCGCACACACGATTTCAGTCTGGTGATTTCACACAAATTCAGCGACCGTTTTGATTTGGCTGCCACCTGGGTTTACAGCACTGGAAATTCGGCTACTCTGGCATTGCAAAACTATCAGGGACCGAATATTCCGGGTACTTCGGGAGCTAGTTCGGGTATTTACAATGTACTAAGTCAACCCATTTTACCGTACATCAGTGCCCGAAACAATTACCGGTATCAACCCACCCACCGACTGGATGTGGGCGTGAATTTTCATAAAAAGCTGAAACACGGTACCCGTACCTGGAATGTCAGCATTTATAATGCCTATAACCAACTGAATCCATTCCTTACAACGATTAAAACAAATTCAGTTTACGATGCTAACACCGGAGTGACTTCTCAGGTAAAGCAATTGACCCAGATTTCGCTTTTCCCCATCATTCCTTCTGTGAGTTATTCTTATAAATTTTAAAACAATGACCTTAAATAAAACTTCAATATTAATTATGCTACTGGTACTGATCGTTAGTTCGTGCCAGAAGGTGATTGAGTTTAGTGGTTCTATTACCGACCCGCAAATGGTGGTTAACTGTTTACTTACTCCAGATTCGGTGGTTTCGGCGCAAGTATCGCAAAGCCGGTTCTTTTTAAGCAATTCCGCAACTTTTGAATCCATTGATAATGCCAATGTGTCATTGTATGTCAACGGGTTGCTTAAAGAAAACAGCTTGACACGAAGAGCGAATGGTGTATATGCCGGAGCTTACAAACCGATAGCAGGCGACTCAATAAATTTAAAGATTAAGATTCCCGGCAAGGATGATATTACCTGTGGAACCACCATTCCGCAACCTGTTGGTCCATTTTGGATAAATTCCAACCTCGAACTAACCGGGATAAATACACCTATAACAGCTCCGAAAACCGGAGGTGCTCTGGGTCTTGATACTATAGGTACATCTTTAGGAAGACGATTGTTCTTATCATTGACTTTTAAGGATAATCCCGACGTTACAAATTATTACCGATTGGTAGTTTATACCAAAACCTATTCCGGAACAAAAGTGACAACGGATTATACCTTCTATTTTGACGATATTGTGTCCGGCAACAGCACCGGCGATGCAGTCGGACCTCCCACATCATTGTCGTCGAACAAGTTCAATGTATTTTCAGATGAGTTGTTCAACGGAAAACAATATTCGTTGAAATTCAGTGTTGACTTCAATTTCAACTCATACTTTCCCGGGCATAGTAAGCCTCAACCTTCAAAATCACTCTTTGTTAACCTACAAAGTATCAGCAAAAGCTACTATCTTTACCTACAAACCCGTTCCAATATTAAAACGAATAGTTTCTTTGCCGAGCCCGTGCAAGTTTACTCCAATATCAACGGCGGGGTGGGAATTATAGGTGGATACACAAGTAGCAATACGGTAAGAATTAATTTGTAGAAATATGCTATTAAGAAATACGAGGATAATATAAATTGGTATAACTAGCCGTCATCCTCTCACTTCAAAAGGAAAGCCACCGAATGAAATGCTCATTCGGTGGCTTTGTCGTTTTTCAATTCTAATAACTGCTTACAACAGGTAATGTATCAGAAGTGTTGATTGCATAATAAATAATTGATAATCAACGACAGAATATAGATCTGGAATAAGCGAAGTAGGTGGTAACATCTACTTTTCTTATTTTTATAGGCTTAAAACGTACGAAAATGGATAGAAACATTGAAAATGAGACTTCATGTATCAAATGTGTTGATAGGTGTAAATGCACTAAGTGTAGTTCAATACAGATAGTAAAAAATGGTAAAACAAGAAAAGGCAAACAGCGTTTTCTTTGCAGATCGTGTTCTAAGACTTTCATTACCAATTACTCGTATAACGCCTATAAGCCCAATACTAATCAGCAAATTATCCTTTTCACCAAAGAAGGGTTGGGGATACGCAGTACGGCACGGGTACTCAAAATATCGGTTACGACCTTACTGAAGCGGATTATTTCCATAGCACTGAGTATTCCTCAGCCGCCTATCCCACTTGGTAAGAGTTATGAAGTGGATGAGATGAGAACCTTTGTGGGCAAGAAATCCAGATTGAGATGGATAGTATATGCACTGGATAGGGAGACAAGGCAAGTAGTCAGCTTTAATGTGGGCAGACGAACCAATAAAACATTAAAAAGGGTTATCAAGAGTCTGGAACTCTCCAATGCACGTAAAATCTATACGGATAAACTAAAGAACTACCGTTATCTGATAGCAAAAAAACTTCATAACACCTGCGTTCATTCTACCAATCATATTGAAAGACACAACCTTTCAGTACGTACACATCTAAAACGACTAAACCGAAAGACCATTTGCTTTAGTCGAAGTTTGGCGGTATTGTTATCTGTGTTGAGGATTTATTTCTGGGGATAAAGAGGTTTGCTCACCATTCTTTGTTTTATAGATTGGGCGAACGGAATTCCGATTCCGTTTTGTGGGATAAATGAACAGAGTTGGAACTCTGTTGTCCCAATAAACAGAATTGGAATTCTGTTGACCCGTTTAATCGGAATTCTGAAGTCCCGAATTTATTATAAATTGGCAACCTATTTGTCATCAACTGGTCAAACTTCCAATTCGTAACTTGTAGTTGTAAAAATGCTCATAACTACATTATTTTAAACGGGGAAAGATCTTTTATTTTATAATATTTGCTTGTTTTGTAATGAATTAATTTGAGTTTGTTGTCTAATAGATAGATAATTAGATTTATTTTATGCATTAAAATAATTATTTTCGAGAAACATGTTTCAATTTGGAATTAATCTTGTAATTTTACCGCATTATTGAATGAAAACAGTTGATTACTTTAAAAAAAGAATGAGTATGAAAATAGGAATTCCAAAAGAGATTAAAAACAACGAAAGCCGTGTGGCACTTACTCCCGGTGGAGCTAAAACATTGATTCAACACGGTCACGAAGTGTATGTAGAAACCCACGCAGGCGAAAACAGCGGTTTTGCCGATGAGCAATACGTGAAAGCCGGAGCACAAATATTAAATACAGCAGCCGACGTATTTGCCGTAGCTGAAATGATTATGAAGGTGAAGGAGCCGATTAAAAGCGAATACAAGCTGATTCGTCCCGATCAGTTGCTGTTTACCTATTTTCACTTTGCTTCGGAAAAAGAACTGACATTGGCTATGATGGAAAGCGGTGCGGTTTGTCTGGCTTACGAAACTGTGGAAAAGGCTGATCGCACATTGCCACTGCTGATACCTATGTCGGAAGTGGCGGGTCGCATGTCCATTCAGGAAGGTGCGAAATACCTTGAAAAACCCAAAGGTGGAAAAGGAATTTTACTGGGTGGTGTGCCAGGAGTGAAACCTGCCAATGTGTTGGTTCTTGGCGGTGGCGTAGTGGGTACGCAGGCGGCGCTTATGGCTGCCGGGCTGGGAGCGCATGTAACGATAGCCGACATTTCGTTGCCCCGGTTGCGTTACCTGAGTGAAATTATGCCGGCCAATGTGGACACGTTGATGTCGTCCACCCACAATATTGAAGATTTGCTGCCATATACCGATTTAGTGATTGGAGCCGTACTGATACCGGGAGCCAAAGCCCCGCACCTCATTACACGCGATATGCTGAAACTGATGCAGCCGGGCTCGGTGCTGGTGGATGTAGCTATCGATCAGGGCGGATGTTTTGAAACGTCACATCCTACTACCCATGCCGATCCGGTTTACGAAGTAGATGGCATTCTGCATTACTGCGTGGCCAATATCCCCGGTGCAGTGCCTTTTACTTCCACATTGGCTTTGACCAACGCTACGTTGCCGTATGTCGTAACGCTTGCCGATATGGGTTGGGAACAGGCATGTGCTAAGTTTGAGGATTTGCAAAAGGGATTGAATATTGTAAACGGAAAGGTGGTTTGTAAGGCTGTAGCCGATACGTTTGGTTTATAAGCTACGGATTTCACGAATTAAGACGAATTGAATCCGAATTTCACGAATTAAGCGAATAGAAAACGACACTATTATCTTTAGCGTTATAATTTTGCAGAATGAAACTCCTCCTGTATTTTTTGCAGGTGGAGTTTTTTTATTGTCTGCAATGAAGTTTTGAGAACTGAGTCTTATCCATACTGTATAAACATTCTCTTTAAATCTTTTTATTATTCAATTTTCAGGTTCATTGGAATTTATTGAGTACTTTTGTTAGCTCGTTTTGAAATTATTTATTGTTAATTCGGACTTTTATGAAGATACATCCCCGGCTGAAACCTGTTATTTATGGATTGACATTTTTTGCAATTTTCATGTCCGTATGCCTTATTCTTAAAATATTCACTCATCGAGTGACACCGGAGGATATTTATTTGGGGGTATTGTCCAACAAAGATATATTAATCGGGCTTTTGATTACCATTTTGTTAACGTTTATCCATGAACAAAAGAAAAGATTGAAATAAATCTTCATTCAGCTCATTTACAATTATTCCTTTTTATTCATCCAAATGAACGAAGTTATTGAGTATATTTTACACTTTTTATTAGGCGAAACGGTTGATCCTGAAATGATTTCCAACGTAGGATACACTGCCGACAGAGAAGAGTTTAATAAATATAAACTGGTTATTATTCCTTCGCCGTTTTTTACATCCGAAGTTTACGGAACCGCCGAATCGCAGCCTCGCCTGCCGTTGCAAATATGGGAAGAAGCACCCATCCTTTTTGGGAATCCGGTGCTAGAGCAAGTGGGTAATACGCGTGTATTGCATGCCGACCTGGTGGCAAGCACCTATTTCCTGATTAGTCGGTACGAAGAGATGATAGAACCCGATAAGCGCGATGTTCACGGTCGTTTTCCGGGTAAGGAATCGCTGCCATATCGAGCCGGCTTTATCGATTCACCGTTGGTTGATGAATATGGAAAACTGCTGAGAAGCCAACTTCGTGAATGTGGAGTGGAAGTGCCTGAGCTGCCCCGGCAAATCAGGAAAATCTACCTGACACATGATGTCGATCAGCTTTCTCACTATCGTAACCTGCGTGGTTTTATGGGTGGATTGTTGCGTGGCATTCAGCGCCCGAAGGAAGGAAACAAAGCAATAAAAACCTATTTCGGTGGTTTGAAAAACGACCCGTGGTACACCTTGCCATGGCTTTTTAAATTAGACAATTCGTTGAGGCAGATATTGGGTGCAGACCGTTGCGAACCGATAGTTTTTATTAAAGTCGGAGGTGGCCGACGCAAAGAAGATAAGCCTTTTATCTGGCATCATATACAGGATTTTCAATCGCTTATTACACTGTGTAAAAGAGCGAATATTACTTTCGGGTTGCACTCGAGCTACGAGGCCGGTATTCATCCCGATTTAATTCCGGTGGAAAAGAGAAACCTGGAACGGGTGGCTAAGAAACCAACGAGTTATAATCGCCACCATTACCTTGATTCGCGCGAACCGAAGGACATGCTGGTATTAATTGATGTCGGAATTACGGATGATTTCACGCTGGGTTATGCCGATATGGCCGGTTTTCGGCTTGGTACTTGCCGCCCGGTGAAATGGATAAACCCGAATACGCAGCAACTCACTTCGCTTACGTTACATCCGCTGACCATGATGGATGGAACTCTCAGCGACAAACGATACATGAATCTGAGTGCGCATGATGCTTACGAATACTGCATTCGGTTGATAAATATGGTGGAAAGCTGGAACGGAGAACTGGTGTTGCTTTGGCATAACACTTCGGTGGAAGAAACGGCACAATCATACCACCGGAAGTTATATCACGATATCATAGCCTATCTGAAAACAAAATAATTTACTGTTTGCCGTTTACCATTATTAGGTAATAAAAATGAAAATGACAGCAATAGTATGTGTAACAAATGATCTGACGACCGATCAGCGGGTTCACAAAACCTGCCTGACCTTACAGAAATGCGGTTATTGGGTGATTGAAACCGGACGACTTTTGCCGGATAGTTTACCGCTCGAACGATCTTATTTCACTCTTCGGCGTAAACTTTGGTTTCGTCGGGGTTCTCAATTCTACGCCGAATTCAATATCCGATTGTTTCTTTATTTGATGACTGCCCGGGTGGATTTGATTTTTGCCAACGATCTGGACACTCTCCCGGCTGCGTTTTTGGCTGCAAGGCTTCGTGGCAAAAGACTTATTTACGATACGCACGAGTATTTCACCGAAACACCCGAACTGGTAAACCGACCGGTGACACAAGCTGTTTGGAAACGGCTGGAAAATTATTTATTCCCCCAACTGACCGATATTGTGACTGTGAACGATTCCATAGCCCGTCTGTATAGCGAACAATTCAATAAAACAGTCCACGTCAGCCGAAATATTCCACCAACATTTACTCCCGACAGATTGAAATCGAGACGGGAGTTAGAACTTCCTGAAAATAAACGAATTCTGATATTTCAGGGATCCGGAATCAACGTACAGCGCGGTGCCGAAGAAGCAGTGTTGGCCATGCAGCATTTGGAGAATGTGGTGTTGCTTATCGTGGGGAGCGGCGATGTGATTCCTGCATTGAAGAAAATGGTTGCCAATCACAAACTTGAAAGTAAGGTTATTTTTAAACCGAAGATGCCTTTTGCCGAATTGCGCCAATACACCATGAACAGTGATTTGGGGTTGGCTATTGACAAAGACACTAACCTGAATTATCATTATTCGTTGCCTAATAAATTGTTCGATTATATTCATTCAGGCATCCCTACGCTGTCGTCGGGACTTGTTGAATTAAAGCAACTAATTGATAAGTATGATATTGGCTATTACATTCAAAATCACGATCCGATTCATATTGCCGAAGTAGTTAAATCCATTTTTGCCGACGAAGGTCGGTATAATATTGTGAAGCAAAACACAGCCAAAGCCAAACAGGAATTGTGCTGGGAGAAGGAGGAGGAGGTGCTTATTTCAGTTATCGGTAAGCAGTAAACGGTAAGCGGTAAACAGAAAATATGATTTCAATTTTAATTCCGACATATAATCACGACATTACCCGGCTGGTGGCAGATTTGCACCGACAGGCAGTGGAAACGTATGTTGACTTTGAGATTATTGTCCTGGAAGATGGTTCGACTTTGTGTCTTGAAGAGAATAAAGTTGTGACTGATCTGGAGTTTTGCAGGTATATTCTGCTCGATAAGAATGTTGGTCGCTCGGCGGTTCGAAACAAACTGGCTGACGAGGCAAAATACAATCATTTATTGTTCATGGATTGCGATGCAGAGGTTTGCTCAGAACATTTCGTGGCGAAGTATGTGTCTTTTTGCAAGGAAGAATGCATCGTGATTGGTGGAACGGACTACGATCAGAAGGTTGAAAACGAAGCCAACTTCAGCTTACGATTGAAATACGGACGACTCAGGGAGGCACGGAAAGCTTTTGAACGGGATAAAAACAATTTTTCTACATTCAATTTTTTGATTTCCAAATCTATTTTCAATCAGGTTCGTTTCGATGAAACCATTCGCGGATATGGTCACGAGGATATGATTTTCGGACATCAATTGCGTATTCTCGGTTACCGGGTTATTCAGATTGACAACCCGCTTATCCACAGCGGGCTGGACGACAACCAAACGCTTCTTCGGAAAACGGAAGAAGCTACCCGAAACCTGTACTTGTTGTACCAATCCGGTCGTTATCCGTTCCTGAAAGACGAATCAACCTTACTCAACACGTATCTCCGAATTTACAAAGCAGGTTTAACTAGTGTGTTGGCATTGAAATTTGACCTGACTAAATACATGCTTCGATGGTTGCTTTCCCGCAAGTCGCCATCGCTCAGGTTTTACGACTGGTACAAGCTGCTTTTTATTTGCAAAATATCGCGGGCAAAATAGTGACAAGTTGTCACAACTATTTTTGTTCCCAACCGTTGTAGCTGTCAAAATATGCCCGAATTTGTTTTGGCACAAATTTCGCAAAGGTGTCTCTCGGAAACTCAAAATAATATTACACCAATTCTTCATTCAAAATAAATGGACATTGTAAAAACGATTCAACAACGCAAATCGACCCGGACTTATACTACCGAAAGTATCAAACCTTCGGACAAGGAACAACTCGTGGAGTTTATCAATGCTCATAAGACCGGGTTACCGGGCGAATCGGTGGATTTTGTTTTAATAGAAAAAAGTGAGTCGAAAGTACCAATGAAACTTCCCTATGGATTGATTCGGAACAACAAAAGCTATATTTTCGGGGCAACCGGAGCTACAGCTTTGGCGCGTGTAAACTACGGTTACATGTTAGAGCAAATTGTACTCAAAGCCACCGAACTGAACATGGGGACTTGCTGGGTTGGGATGTTCGACCGCGATTATTTTAGCGACATACAGGTTGAAAATGGGTTGGTGATACCTGCCATTCTGGTAATTGGATATGCACACGACAAGATTCCAATGAAAGAAAAACTGATTCGTAAAACGGTGAATGCCGATAAGCGCAAGCCCTGGGAAACGTTGTTTTTCGACTACGAATTGGGAACACCCCTGAAACCTGACCAAATAAAATCGTATGTAGAAGTATTGGAAATGACACGGTTGGCACCTTCATCGGGCAATACACAGCCGTGGCGAATTTTCTACAGTTCGGTTCGCAACGAATTTCATTTCTTTAAAAAAATCACCAATCCGGCTTATGAGTCGAAGGGAATGCATGATATCGACCTGGGAATTTCCATGAGCCATTTTGAACTTGTTGCCGACCAAAACGGTTTGAAAGGCAACTGGGAAATTTGTAACTCGGACGAAATCAAAATTCCGGACAATTTACACTACATGAGCAGTTGGAAATGCAAATAACAAACTATAAAATACATATTCAAATCAATTTAAATTTTAAACAATATGACAATTAAACCATTAGCCGACCGCGTGTTGGTAAAACCGGCACCGGCAGAAGAAAAAACAATTAGTGGAATCATTATTCCCGATTCAGCAAAAGAAAAACCGTTGAAAGG
>Ga0302288_1001807_pt1 | contig 13236 bp, 7 predicted proteins | sample III_Fen_N1_1_FD_194549 | JGI IMG/M metagenome (GOLD analysis project Ga0302288, IMG submission 194549) | Peat permafrost microbial communities from Stordalen Mire near Abisko, Sweden - III_Fen_N1_1 | ecosystem: Environmental > Terrestrial > Soil > Wetlands > Permafrost | place: Sweden: Abisko...
TGCTTACTGCTTACTGCTTACTGCTTACAGAAGTATCTCATCTTCAAGCGCAAAGGAGTAAATTATCTTTTCTTTTACTTTTTTTCCTGTGAACTGTTCCAAAGCTCTTGCATAATAATCCAGCTGTGTCTGGTACCGGTTTATCAGTTCACTGCCCTCAGTTACTCTGTCTGTCTTATAATCTGCTACCACCAGACCATCCTCTTCTTCAAAATAAAGATCGATTACTCCCTGAACCAGAATCGTTTCCGTATCAGGAAATGACGAATCCAGCTCATTAGCACTAACTCCTAACACAAAAGGCTGTTCCCTGAATAATTTATTGTTTTTTTCTGCGTCTTTCATTCTTGCTGCCAGTCTTGTACCAAGAAAAGTCTGAATTTTAATATCGGAAACTGCATCATAATATTCTTTTGATAATTTCTGGCTTTCAAGTAGTTCCGCCATTTCTTCCTTAATAGTGCGGCTTCCTAAAAGATCATATAATTCCATTACTTTGTGATATGCGCTTCCTCTGACTGTTCCTGTTATGTGTTCCGTTTCTTCAATAAAACCCGGAATATAGGGAATAATTTCATCCTGTGGATATAAATGTCTGGAACCCTCTGACTCTTCTTCACGTCCTTTTTTCTTAAGTTCTGAAACTGTAGTTTTAATATATAGATTGGAAAGATTTTCAAAGGGATAACGGAAGGTAAATCTCTCTGCTATTTTTTTGTATGATTCTTCTTTTTCCCGGTTTTCCAAAATTTTAATTTCCAGTCTCTTCTTATATAACTCCTTCTTTACCTGTTCTTTTATCTGGCTATTCGACAGGTCCTCCATTGAAAATATCTGCACATTTATCTTGGGTCCGGTCTGATATAAACTATTTTTACTGTTCATTTCCAGTTCCCGCCGTGTAAACTCTTCTTTGAAACATTGATTTCTTATCAGTGCTGGAATAATAAAATCCATATAACTAGAAGATTGACTTCTAAGGTCATAAGGTAGGATAGTCTGATTTCTCATTTTCAGAAAGTCATAACCAGTTAAAAGTTTCCCAATATCTTTTGAAACACCTGTAAGAATTAATTTCTCTCTGGCTCTGGTGAGTGCCACATATAAAACTCTCAGTTCTTCTCCAATATTTTCAAGTTGCATTTTTTTTGCAAGAATAGTCTTACGAAGAGTTGTTGACTTGGTACGATTTTTTAAATCCACGCAAATGGTTCCAATTCCCATATCTACATCCACGATTACCGGGCTCTGGCTGTCTTTCTTATTAAATTCTTTCTGTAGCCCTGAAACAAAACAAATTGGAAACTCTAAACCCTTGCTTTTATGGATACTCATAATTCTCACAACATCGGCATTTTCATCCAGTATACTTGCTTCTCCATATTCCACTTCAGATTTTTCTATCTGCTCAATATAACGAATAAAATGGAATAAACCGTAATAAGAAGTTTTTTCAAATCCAATTGCTTTTTCCATGAGTAAATCCAGATTTGCCTGTCGTTGTTCGCCTCCTGGCAGAGCACTATAAATGTAATAATAACCCGTTTTTTTCATGAAATGCTGTATTAGTTTATGAATCGGGGTGTAAACCACCATTTGTCTGAATTCTTCCAGAAGTGTGAGAAACTTTCCAATTTTGTCTTTGAGACCCGATTTTGTGCCTTTCTGTTCATAGGCCTCAAGTTTATGATAGAGGTATGTTTTTTCAGAATCTTCTATCTGAACTTCTGCCAGTTCTTCATCCGTAAATCCACCAACTATGGAATGTAGCACTCCAAAAAGAGGAATATCCTGTAAAGGATTATCTACGATTCTTAAAAAATGAAGCAATACACTAACTTCAGTTGCAGCGAAATATCCGGATTTTGAAGATACATAAGCAGGAATTCCCTCTTGTATCAGTATTTTTGAAAAAACATCATCCCAACCAGAATTAGTCCGCAGCAAAATAACCATATCACTGTATTTTGCTGGTCTTAGTTCCTGAGTGTTTTTGTCAGTAACAAGAAACTTTCCCACCATTTCCTTTATTTTTTTTGCAATAAGAAATGCTTCTGTTTCTTTCTTGTCTTCGTTGGAATCAATCATATCTACTAACAACAGTTCTGTTTCATTTCCTGTGTTCTCAGGATATACCGCCCCCTGATAGAGTGCGGCATCATAATCATATTCTACTTTACCAAGATCTTTTGCCATAATCTGGGAAAAAATAAAATTAACACTGTCTATTACTTCTGGTCGGCTTCTGAAGTTTTTATGTAAATCAATTCTTTGTGTTAAACTGTCATTTTTATCATAACTATTAAATTTATCCATAAAAATTTCAGGTCTGGCCAGTCGGAACTTATAAATACTCTGTTTTACATCCCCTACCATGAAACGGTTGAACTGTCCTGTTCCTTCTTTTGAAATGCTCTGAAGTAAATATTCCTGTACCAGATTGCTGTCCTGATATTCATCTACCAGAATCTCTTCAAAATACTGCTGATAGTCACAGGCAGTTGGCGTTGGAAGAAGAGTTGCATTGTCAATTAATATTTCCAGTGCAAAGTGCTCCATATCATTAAAATCTATAAGACCCTTATCTCTTTTTTTCTCATCCAGTTTTTCTTTAAAACCCATCACTAATTCTAATAGTGTAGACACCACAGGATGACATTGCTGCATTTTTGCAAGCTGTACTTCTGGTGCACTGAAAAAATAAATTTCCCTGATTTTTTTTAGATTATCCTTAACAGTGTCACGCATTTCTTTCACATTTTCTTTTTTGTCAGGCGCGACACTATCATCTTTCTTGCCGGAAAGCCGGGCATGATTGATATTCTGAAAAGCCAGAAAAAATTCTCTGAAGTTTTCCTTGGTTAACAGATTTTCCACAATCTGTCTGTCGGATTCCAGCATCTCACAGTACATATATGGCCCATCTGGTTCCTGGGCAATGTTTAAAGCCTGATCCAGATACTCCAGACAATCTGAAAGTAATAATGACACCTGTTCCAGGCCATAAACTATGAATTCGGATTTTTCAAGTTCTTCCACCGTATTCATCTCATAATCAGTCTGTCTTTCCTTTAGCCACTTCTTAGGGAAAGGGTAACTCATAGCAAATTTATAAAGTTCTTCGATATAGCCTTCCAGATTGGTATCTTTTCCGTTCGAATTAGAATTAAAAAATTCCGCGCATTCCATAAATTCCTGGCTATTCTGTGTAAATTTTTCCTCCAGATATCCGCTTAAAACATCTTTGCTAAGGAGTTTTACTTCGTTTTCATCCGCTACCCTGAAGGCAGGATCTAACCCGATATCATTGAAATTATTATGTATGATGAAAAGACAAAATTTATGTATTGTCGTAATCTGAGCATTATGAATCAGGGTTGCCTGTTTTTGCAAATGCCCATTTTCCGGCATTTCTTCCAGCTTTTTGGATATGGCAAGGCTGATACGTTCTCTCATTTCAGCTGCAGCTGCGTTTGTAAAAGTTAGCACAAGCAGACGGTCTATATCAACCGGATTTTTCTCATCCGAGATCATCTGGATAATTCGTTCTACCAGTACAGCAGTTTTTCCGCTCCCGGCTGCTGCCGAGACAAGAATATTGCGGTTATGAAGTTTAATTACTTTCTGTTGGTCCTCTGTAAATGTCATTCCCACTGTCTGATTCTCCTTTCAAACCCACAATTTTTTCATAGGCTTCTTCCTGACTTAACTCCTCCAGTTTGTGTTTTTCATAACCTGATATTTTCCCATCATAACCACATACTTTTTTGAATTCACAGTAATCGCAGGCTGTTGCAGTTTTACTCTCAAAGGGATTTAATGTAATCTTTCCTGATAAAATATCTATACCAATTCCTTTAATGGTCTGATCCACATAATCCGAAATCTGGCTGAAGGCATTAGTACTAAGCACTCTGGAACTGCTTGAAAGAGATCCATCTTTATTTACTTTTACGGGAATTACATCGCTGCCTGCTGCCACGTTCTGATCCAGATTTGATATTACACTCAGATCGTCATTAACCATTCCGGTCATTCTTAATTGTTTTCTTATTTTATCATTGATTTCTTCTTCACTGAGAACCGTACTGGTTTCTTCGGCTAGTGGATCCTGTATCTGGTAATAAAGCATTGCTGCGGGTATTACTTTTTTATCAGGATAATTTTTCTTATTAAGGTGCAATGCAGCATTCATATAAACTACCAACTGAAGCTGTAGTCCATAATATAGGGCAACAAGATCAAAATCTTTTTTCCCTGATTTATAATCTATGACTTTTACATATACTGATTCACCATCAACATAAGTATCCACACGGTCAATACGTCCCATAAGGTACATCTTTTCTTCCTTTGACAAAGTAATATTCACCGACTCCAGGTCTTCCAGACTGGAAAACGATAATTCAAAACTACTGGGTAAAAAAGTTCCTTTTTTCAGCTGGTACTGAAGTGTATCCACTGTTCTTCCAAGAATTCTTTCCATTCTCGTGATGGCATATTCATTTCTGGCACTGCTATGGAGTATTGTCTCTCCATATCCATTGGCAATGCTTTCCACCGCTTCCTTTATGATTTCTTCTCCTGCATTTTGAGGAAAATCAAACCAGGTATAGCCTCTTTTTCCAAGAATCTCTGAAAAAGCTTCCAGTGTCTGATGAAATACATTTCCCATATCTACTGCTTCAAAACCAAATTCTTCTCTTTCCCTTAACCCCATTCCATACCTTAAAAAATGTGCATAAGAACAGGATGCAAATTTTTCCAGACGACTGACGGAATTACGCAGAATCCTTCCATATAGCATTTCTGCAACTTCTTTCGAAATTGGATAATCTACGTAATTAAAAAAAGCTGCTTTTTTTAATTCTTCCAGAATCCCCTGATAACATGCATCTTCCTTGTACTGATCCATCAGTGATAAGAATGTAGTTTCCGTCTTTTCATCTTTAATCAGACCCGCCGCATAATTGCGTAGCTGGGTAACCAGATAATAAAGACCATCATCTGCTGTTTCAAGTTGCTGCTCCATACTTTCCATCTGCGGTTTTTCCAATGGCATTTCCGGGAAAAGTTTACATAACACTTCAATTAAATAGGCTGCTCTAATACTTTTTCCCTCTAAATCCAATTTTGAAAAAGATAAGAAAAGCTGCTGAGTAGGTTTCGTCATGTTCATATACAAATACATTTTTTGTATATACATCTGCATTCTTGGAGATGGTGCCATCTCCCATTCTTCGGAATAAAGAAACTCCCGGTCTATATCAGAAATAATTCCGCCCTTTTGTCCACTCTTTGGTATAATTCCATCGTTTAGGCCCATAAAAAATAAAACCTTAATTTTTTTCAATCTGGTTCGCTCTATGTCCCCAACAACAACTCTGTCCACATTCTGTGGAATAGTTCCTACTTCTATTTCACCAAAACCTGCATCCAGGATTTGGGTAAATTCTTTCATGGTAATAATTTCATCCCCCATTAAGGCTTCCATTTGTTCCAGAAGCTTCATAACAAGAGGATATATCTGAGAAAATTCCTTTGCTTTTACAAAATCGCCTTCATCCATTCTCTGTTTTTCAAAAATAAACAGTTTTTCCTGAATCTGGTTTTCAGCAATAAACTGGTATAATACCCGAACCAGCTGCCCCATAGTTCCTTCTTTCAGTATTAAAGGAGATAATTTCTCCATAATTTTTCCGCGAAGTTCATCTAACTGCTGAAGTTCCTTTGTTTTCTCTGGATCTTTTTTCATAGCTTTGCTTTTTCGCATAAAAGTCTTATTCCAACCCGAATAACCCCGGATACCTGCTGCCAGTACATAGTTTTCAAGACAGTCAATCTGGTCTATGGGAAAACCCGTTAACCCACTTCTTAAAAAATGAAACATGGATTCATAGGAGAATTGGTTCTGTATAATCTGTAGACCACTGCGTATATATTCTATAAATGGATTTAAAATAATTCCCTGTGTCTGATCCAGGTAAAACGGAATCTGATAAGTCGCAAAAATTTCTTCTACCTGTGGTCCATAGGTACCAAGGTCTCCCGTAACTACAGCAATATCCCTGTATGCACAATCGTTTTCTCTGATTAGGTCTTTAATCTTGATGCAAACCTGTCGTATTTCTTCCTTGGGCGTTGAAGCTTCAAACAGATGGATGGCATCCTGACTTCCCTTAAAACTTCGCAGTGGATAGCGAAACAGTTCTCTCTCCAGATGCGCTAATGGTAAATTATTTTTATACCGGGCAACCACTTCGTCTTTTATAATAATATCTTCTTTTCTGGAAACTCCAGCTTCCTTAGCAAGTGATTCCATGGTAGTAACTGTCTTCTGGCTCAGATAAAAAAGTTTCTGTTCTCCCTGCACCTCATATGGATTTTCTCTTGTATCCATTGTGATGGTCATAATAACCTCTTTAGCCTGTACCATAAGTTCCTGAATTACCCTGTTCTGTACCGGTGTAAAACCTGTAAACCCATCAAAAACAATAACACTGTTTTTAATAAGTCTTGATTTTGACAAAACATTTTTTAATAGATCCAGGGTTTCTTCCGTAGTAATAAAACGCTCTTTTATATATTCCGTAAATTCCCGATATAAATACTTTAAATCCTTCAGTTTATATTGAAGAGCCCCCCGTTTTTGGGAAAAATCAATCATTTTATCAAGTTCTGCTTCTCCGATACTATATTGCATAAATTCGGATATGGCAGATTTTACTTCGTGAATATAGCCTGTCTTTTTCAGATTTTTACCAATTATAGCAAGTTCCGGTTCCAGGTCGGAGGCAATTTTTCGCAGAATCAGACTTTTCCCTGTGTCATCCAGAACTGGTTTTTCACTGGCTCCTACTTCATCAAAAACGCGGTAAGAAAGCCTGCTGAAACTTAACACATCTATATTCATAATCCCTTTACTGGGATGCATCATTACCATATCTTTTTGGGTCTGCATGGTAAACTGATCAGGCACGATGACAAGGAAATTGGTATGTGGCTCACTCTGGGACCATTTAATTATTTCCTGATAAAGTATTGTGCTTTTCCCTGAACCGCTGGCTCCTATATAAAACTGAAAACTCATACTTTTCCCCACTCTTTCGTATTCTTAGATTAATATTTGCTTCAGAACTGTATTAGGGAAATAAAAAATCCCAATTACCTGATGAACGCTTACAAGACACATTCTATCATAGTAAAAGGGATTTTTAAAGGACAACGGCTAATCCACAGCTTCCATTTTTTCGAAAGCTCCCGCGGCCACAAGCATAAATACAAAGGTCATCACTGCTACAATAATTATCATGAATAGGTACCCAATCTCAATGTTAAACCATAAAGTTCCGAGTACGGCACCCAATACCCCGAATCCAATCAGAACACCCATTAAGAGCATACGGAATAAAAGTTTGGCGGTGTTTCCAAGAATTGATCCAAGCAGGGATTCCATCATTACTGTGCCATATAACTTTGAAGCCTGAAGGCAGATATAAATCAGAATGCTTAAAGCAGCCTGTACGGGGGTAACTTTTATGATAATTGCTGCAGGTATTGCAAATAAGGCACCATCAATAATGGAACGGACATGCTCAATCTGAGTAGCATACCATAATTTATGAAAAGCTGTATCCGGAATCAGATACGTATAAGGACTGTTCATTTCCTTGCTCCATTTTGTAGGGTAGCCAGAAAAAATAAAACAGATATAAGCGAGAATTCCGGGAATCAGAAATGGCCGATAAGGTGAAGTCGCCAGATCTGGATCGGTTCCCATAAAGTATATTAAAACAACTGCACCAACGCATATTATTGAATTTATTCCAAAAATAAAAAATTTATTTTTTTTGTATTCCAAAAGTTGTCTGTAAAAAAGTGCTTTCGCGTAATGTCCCTTGTAGACCACGTTTGCCTTCTGAAACTTCTCTTTTTTACCAATAAAAGCCATCTGACCCTTTTTGCCTTTTTCTCTGGCTACAGCATAGTCTTCTGCGAATTTTATGGCATCTTCGTAATATTCACCAGAACATTCCATTTTATAGGCTACACCAAACAATACCACCGCTGAAATCAGATACAAGGCTGAACAGATAACATTTACGACTGTAGGAGCCACAATTATAAGATGTATCACCGCAATATTCCAGCCTATCAAGGGCACCATCTGTACCCACTGACTACTTAAATAACCCATAATAGAGTCAATAGAAAATCCTTTAGTAGCAAGTAGGATTAATCCAATTATAAAAAATAGTGAAATACAGGCATACATCACAACTCGAATACCATTAAGCATTGTCTGCGTAAGCTTTTCACTGCCATAAAGAATCAGCATAATAGAACCTTCCAGCACATTTTCAATTAGCTGGGCAAATAAAAAATACAAAAGCATACGCCAAATGGTCACTTCAAACCAGAGACAGCCTGCCACTACCAGAAACACACCTATCAAAAAATTAAAAATAACCTGCTTTACCTGTGCATAAAGCAAAACATGTTTTGGATTAACCGGTGCCGGAAAAAGAAGATGAACATCACTTCTGGTAAAAATCAAACCTTTTTTTCTACAATAGCTAATCATATTTGCCGGTATAATAAAAAAAGCAAAAACAGTTAAAAGTGCTGCCAGTCCGTCTGGGGTGTTTACTCCAAGGTCTTTTGCCATTCCTCCGAAAGTACCAAATATCAAAACCACATATCCTATTATAAGTAGTAGATAAAGATAACTCACTGGGCGGCGCATAGCCTTTTTCAGCTTGTTTTTTGTTGTTGTTTTATATAAATACAAAAAAGAATTCATTTTATTTCCCCTCGTAGTTCCTGATTGTTACAATTCAGATTTTTCAGTTTTTAGATTTCTACTGATTCGATGCCTGTGGCATTTCTTCATTACCCGTTACCTTGAAAAACAGTTCTTCGATATCGCCTTCACCGACTTCTTCTTTACTGTAAGTTCCCACTACCTTGCCATTATCCATTACATACATAATATCCCAAAGATCTTTTACCATCTCAAGCATATGAGTACTGATTAATACAGTTACATTCTGGGCTTTTAATTCCAGCACAACTTTTTTCAGTTCCTTAATGGCTGCAGGATCTAACCCTACCATGGGTTCGTCCAGTAATATAACTTGTGGTTTTACAATTAAAGCACAACAGATACTTACTTTCTGCATCATACCTTTTGATAATTCATTTCCCAATTTATCCTGTTTATCCAGTAATTCAAAACGTTCCAGTAAGGCATCAGTTTCCTGTTCACTGCCTGTTATACCATAAGCTCTTTTGATAAATTCCATATGTTCTCTAACTGTAAGTGCATCATACATTGCTGGGATTTCAGGCACATATGCAAAAACCTTCTTTGCTTCAATGGTTTTTGAACTCATATTCTGAATTGCAACAACTCCCTGGTATCTTAATAATCCAGCTACGCTTTTTATAATGGTGGATTTACCCGCTCCATTTGGTCCAAGTAAGATTCCAATCTGTCCGTCCGGTACAAAAAGCTGTACATTATCTACTGCCAATGTTTTTCCGTACCTTTTGGTAAGTCCTTTTATTTCTAACATAATTGTTCTCCTTATTTGTTTGTACTATTGTATTATCTGTTTAATACAATAGTACAGGAAGACAGGTTTGTCAACTGTTTCTTCTTCTTTTTTTAATTCTTTTTATATTTTTTTAATATATTTTTATAAAAAACATCACAAAAAAACTGACCTACGATATGTTAGATTTTATGGTCTAACATATGATGGTCAGTTCAATCTTATATTTAACTTATGTTTCTATATGTTTCTATATGTTTCTATATGTTTCTATATGTTTCTATATGTTTCTATATGTTTCTATATGTTTCTATAAATTATTATCAGGAATTCTGATATGCTTCTAATGCCTGATTGATTTTAAAAGGTGTTGCAGTTGCTTCTGCTTCCGACCCTGAGTCCTGCATAATGCGAGATGCATTTGACTTACCAAGTTCCATCTGGGAAGAAAGAATTTCCATAAAGTTGCTGCTCGATCCCATTTTCAGGGGATTTGTAGTATCATTTGAGGTTGAAAGACCTGTGTAATCCACCTTGCTGTTTAAAACATCTTCCGATATTCCTTTAATAGAATTTAAACTGGCACGGCTTACTGAATTAGTATTATAAACATATGGTTGAAAACCGATTGCACCAACCGTCATATGCATTTCCCCCTTTCTTAATATCTGAATCTATTATACTATTTATCGGCAGAAATTTCAACCAACTTTATACCCAGTACCCCAAACTACCTTAAGATATTTTGGTTCTTTGGGATTGTTCTCAATTTTTTCTCTGATGTGACGGATGTGAACTGCTATAGTATTGTCTGCACCTATAGCCTTCATATTCCATATGGATTCATATATCTGATCAATGGAAAATACTCTTCCATGCTGTTTAACCAGTAATAGCAGAATCTGGTATTCTATATGAGTCAGTCTTGCTTCTCTTCCTCCTACTGTGACTTCTCTTCGTTCGTCATCAATGACAAGTTCATCTACCTGATATACAAATTTCATTTTTTTACCCATCTGAACCAGGATTTCATATCTTCTTAGTTGTGAATTTACTCTGGCCACCAGTTCCGGATAACTAAAAGGTTTTACCATATAATCGTCAGCTCCCTGATTTAAGGCTCTGACAATATCCAGCTCACTGTCTCTGAACGTAACAAAAATGACCGGTATCTCACTCTCCCTGCGAATCTGCTCTAATATTTCCATTCCAGAATATTCCGGTAATTCCATTTCTGTAATTACCATGTCCATTTCCATATTTTCCAAAAATTTTAGGGCCATACGACCATCTGTCGCCAGATATACGCAATGTCCCGCATTTTTTAAAAAGTGTGTCATAATATCTGCCGATTTTTTGTCATTTTCACATAATAAAATATTCCCCATAACAACTTCCTCCTTACAAGGTCATAACTGTACTCAGAATAGTTACGTTTCAGGGAAAATGATTTTATGGGGAATATTATATTTTTTTATTTATTTTCCGGAAGTGAGGTTTTTCTTTTTTTCAAAATATAGGTGAGCCACATAGTAAAGAGACCTGCAAATAAGATGAAAATAGAAATAAACTGTGAGACAGACAGGGTTCCTACCGAACCTCTCTCAATATCTCCTCTGAAAAATTCAAGTATAAATCTTCCGATTCCATAACAGATCAGATATAAACCTGCCACCTGTCCATCTGCCCTCTTCTTCTTTTCAAAATATACAAGAAGAAAAAATAGTGCAAAATCCAGAACACTTGAAATAAGCTGAGTTGGTATCAGAGGGATTCCGTTTGGTGCAAACTGGGAACTGGTAAAAGTAATTGCAAAAAAGCTATTGGTTTCTTTTCCATAACAACATCCAGCCAGAAAGCATCCGATTCTTCCAAATCCCTGTGCCAAGGCTATAGACGGCATAATCAGATCAAAATATTTTAAAAACTCCAGCTTTTTGATACGACAGAAAATGTAACCGGTGAGTATCCCTCCAATTATTCCTCCATACACTACAAATCCATAAGAAGCATCCAGTATCAGAGAGGGATCTGCAAGAATTTCTTTATAATCTATGATATAGAACAAAAGTTTTGCAGATACAAATCCCCCAAGTACGCAGGATATGCATAGCGCAAAAACACGGTCTACATCAAGCTGTAATTTTTTTGCTCTGTACTCTGCCATGAGATAGGCTGCCATAATGCCTATTCCAATCATTAATCCATACCCATGCATGGTATAGGGTCCAATCGAAAATATCACGTTTTTCATATAGTCTCCATTCAGTCAGTTTTTTTCTATTGTTCCAAAATATAAAGAAATGTTTCTTCTTTTTTATTGACTTCGAAATCCTGTATTATCTTGTATCCGTAAAAAGGTGCCATGGATTCCACATATTCGCGGTTATGAGTATACATAATAATACGTCCGTCTGGAACCAGATGAGTTTTAGCCTTTTTAAAAAAATTCTCATATAAATCTGATATTTCTTCTTCTGTTTTTCGCCCAATGGCAAAGGGCATATTGGTGAAAATCTCGTCAAACAGATACTCATGGGTAAAATCAAAAAAATCTTTCTGGATATAATGAATAATCTGACCAGCAGCTTCCGTATTTTCCTTTGCTCCTTCTATTGCATCTTCCATAAAATCAATTCCATAGGAAGTGTTTGCCTTCACCTGCATCTGACGTTCAATTAACATGGTTCCCACTCCACAGAAGGGATCAAGAACTCTTGCATCCTCACACATATAATCTTTTGCAAGTGCTACCAAAAGAGCCGCATTAACTGGTTTTATACTGGTAGGCGTAACTTTTTTACGATATTCAAAGCGATGATCTTCCAGTGTAAAAAGCTTTACCATGATATAAAGATCGCTTTCTTTATCTTCAATCAGGCGTATTTCTACCTCATAATTTCCTGCACTGTTAATGAGTTTTCTTTCGGTGAATTCTTCCAGATAACTCGCTGTTTTTTTGGCAAAAGCACTTTTTTTATCCAGTTCCATCTTACTTTTTATCTCAATTCTAAAATAAAAAGGTGCCGCTGTGGTATGACAACTTTCCAGAAATTCCAGCAAGTGTGAAGCCGCAATGATTCTGGCTGTTTCCCTGGGGTCTTTTGGGCAAACTTTCATACCTTTTACCAAAAATAATAATTCTGTGTAAGTTCTAAGTTTTGCAACTGGTAATACTTTATTTGTCTGAAGACTGACTCCTGCGGTCAGTATTTTCATATTTGAACTATCCACAAATTCTTCTTCTTTTAGCTGATCATAGATAAGTTCCCGATAGTTACGATTGCATAAAAGGACAATGTTAAAGAAGGTTTTACCATCCGAAAACTTGTGTGAACTTATTCCTTCCGAGGCTATTACCATCAGGGACAATTCCCGGATTTCTTCACTAATATGCTTACGGTTATCCTCCGAAACTTCCATGGAAGATAATAATTCCAATTTATTTTTTAACTGAGGAAGGCATTTTTCATAATTCAAATGGCTTATCGCTGTAAGATAGGAACTTTTTACAAACAGCTGAGGTTCTTTATCATAAGCTTCCATTAGTTGTTCCAGACTTTCCTGGGCCTCTAAATCTCCTAATAAAAGAGCAGTATTTTTTCGAGTTTTTGCATCCTCATTATCCAGAAGATCAATAAAAATCTGGTAATCCTGCTGGATTAAATCACAAAAACTT
>Ga0302288_1001808_pt1 | contig 13235 bp, 8 predicted proteins | sample III_Fen_N1_1_FD_194549 | JGI IMG/M metagenome (GOLD analysis project Ga0302288, IMG submission 194549) | Peat permafrost microbial communities from Stordalen Mire near Abisko, Sweden - III_Fen_N1_1 | ecosystem: Environmental > Terrestrial > Soil > Wetlands > Permafrost | place: Sweden: Abisko...
TCTGTTTTTTGCAGCCATGATGCTGCTTCAATTTTTTGTGGTCAAATTCATGTATGTCGAAACCAAAGGCAAGTCACTGGAAGCACTTCAGAAAGAAATTATTGGATAAAAGAGATCGTATTGCCGGTGCTTTTGTTACACTGGAAGTCTCTGAATTTTAATTGATAATTAATTGGGAAATTTGATTTGATAAAACTAAAACCGGAATTTACGGCTGAATAGTAATCTAAAACAACCATATGTTTATCCTAAAAAATAAAATCGTAGTTACCCTGACTTTCGTATTTTTCCTGCTGTTCCCGTTTATGCAGGCAAACGGTCAAAATTTGAAAGAAATTGAATCAACCCGGATTAAATTGATGAATGGCTGGAAGCTCACTCCGGTAGGAAAAATGCTACCTCTGGGCGATTTACCATTAAATATAGCTCTTTCGCCTTCAGGAAAAATGCTGGCTGTAACCAATAACGGACAAAGCGACCAGGGAATCCAACTGATTGATTCTGAAAAAATGCAGGTACTCGATTCGGTGATCATCGCCAAAGGATGGCTGGGCCTGACATTCTCAAAAGATGGCAAATACCTGTATGCTTCAGGAGGAAACGATAACTGGATCATGCGTTACCAGGTTACAAACAAAAAACTGGTTCCGTTTGACACGTTGGTTATTGGCAAACCCTGGCCTGAAAAAATTTCAATTGCGGGCATAGCTGTTGACGACAATCAGCATATGTTGTATGCGGTTACCAAAGAAAATAATTCGCTGTATACCTTCGACCTGAAAGCGAAAAAAGTTACAAATAAATTCGAACTGGGCGGCGAAGGATATACCTGTTTACTGTCGAACGATGGCAAGATTCTGTACATCACTTGCTGGGGCTGCGACAAGGTGATAGTGTTCGACACGCAAAAACAGCAAATGGCCGGCAGTATTCCGGTTGGAGATAACCCCAATGACATGTGCCAGACACGAAACGGGAAATACCTTTTTGTAGCCAACGCGAACGACAATTCGGTTTCGGTTATTTCGCTGGAACAAAAAAGAGTCGTTGAAATTTTGAATTCGGCTCTTTTCCCCAATTCTCCTTCAGGATCGACAACAAACAGTGTCGCTTTGAGTGAAGATGATAAGACCTTGTACATCGCCAATGCCGACAACAATTGCCTGGCTATTTTCGATGTGAGCAATGCAGGAAAAAGTTTCAGCAAAGGTTTTATCCCGACCGGATGGTACCCAACCTGTGTGCGTGTTGTCAAAAACACCATTTTTGTGGCCAACGGAAAGGGACTGACTTCCAAAGCAAATCCGAATGGCCCCAGCCCGGTTAGCAAAAAAGTAGAATCAGCTCATCATTCCGAAGCCATCAAAGGCAAAGTTCAATACATCGGCGGACTTTTCAGAGGAACTTTGCAGGCTATTTCAAACCCAGACGAAAAACAACTTGCCATTTATTCGCAATCGGTATACAACAACATTCCGTATAAAAAAGAGAACGAGATGATTTCGAAGGGAGAAGTGGGAAATCCAATTCCTTCGCGGGTTGGTGAACCGTCGCCCATTAAATATGTATTTTACATCATTAAAGAAAACAGGACTTACGACCAGGTATTGGGCGATATTCCGGAAGGAAATGGCGATCCCAGCCTGGTGTTGTTTGGAGAAGATGTAACCCCAAATCTTCATGCACTGGCCAAACAATTTGTTTTGCTCGATAATTTTTATGTAGATGGCGAAGTGAGCGCCGATGGGCATAACTGGTCCATGGGAGCTTATGCAACTGATTATCTGGAAAAGAACTGGCCTACCAGCTATGGCAACCGGGGTGGCTCTTACCCTGCGGAAGGAGGGATTGAGGTAGCAAATAATAAAAATGGATTTCTATGGGATTTCTGTAAAAAACAGGGAGTATCGTACCGAAGTTACGGTGAATTTATTTCAGGACAGAAACCCAACATACCGGTATTGAAGGATCATTTCTGCACGAACTATATCGGTTGGGATTTGTCGATTCGCGACACCGTCCGTTTTCAGTGGTGGAAACGTGATTTTGAAGAATTACTTGCCAAAGGTCAGGTCCCTCAGTTTAACAGCTTACGATTTGGCAACGACCATACTGAAGGATTAAAAATTGGCAGACCGTCGCCACCTGCTCATGCTGCAGATAATGATCTGGCGTGTGGGCAATTTATTGAATACCTTAGCCACTCGTCCATTTGGAACGAAAGCATGGTCATCATTGTTGAAGATGATGCTCAAAATGGCCCTGACCACGTGGATGCACACCGTTCGACGGCCTACGTTGCCGGCGGTTTTGTGAAACAGCGATTTGTCGATCACACCATGTATTCAACCTCTTCAGCGCTTCGCACCATCGAATTAGTTTTGGGACTTCCACCCATGAGTCAGTACGATGCCGCCGCCGAACCTTTATGGAGATGTTTCAGCAAAACAGCAACACATCCCCCTTTCAAATCGTTACCCAATAAGGTCGATTTAAACCTGAAGAACACCGCAGAAACTGCGATGTCGAGAATTAGCGATAAATTTGATTTCAGCAAAGAGGACCGCATACCCGATGCACAGTTTAATGATGTAATCTGGGCTGCCATTCACGGCTTAAACAGCATTTGTCCGGCGCCGGTTCATGCCGCATTCTTTTCTCCGGAAAAGGAAGACGATGATGACTAGAAAAGGTAATTCCCGAATTTGGAGAGCTTCCTTCCTGGTAGCCGGGCATGATAAAAATTAGCCATCGGCTACATTTATTTCATTTTCTGGAAGAAATAAGTACGCTTTGCACTTTTTTTAGCACGATTTGCACATTATGCGGTGTAATTTTCGTATCCATAAGTGCATTGTTCGCTTCACAAATATGATTTGCGAGCCGATAAGTGTATTATGCATTTCAAAAATATAAATTGCATGTCAGCAAGTGTATTGTGCGTCTCCCAAATATGATTTACGTACCGATAAGTGTATTGTTTTTTTCCCAAGTATAAATTGCGTGCCGCATAGCATAGATTTCGCAACTTGAGGCATAAACCATTTAATTTTTATTGAGTGGGTGACTTCAAGTCACCCACTCAATACCTTTTGGAAAATTTATTTTAGGCTTGCAATCTGCTCTTCCAAAACTTTAATTTTGGCTTCGGCGTCAGCTTGTTTTCACGTTCAACCGCAACTACCGCTTCAGGAGCGCTGCTTACAAAACGTTCGTTGCTCAGTTTTTTTACTACCGAATTCAGGAAGCCTTTGGTGTAATCCAATTCGGCCTGAAGTTTTTTCAGTTCTTCTTCCACGTCGATCGTTCCGCCCATTGGCACAAAGAAAGTAGTTGATTTTACCAGAAATGAAGCCGAAAGTTTTACTTCTTCAGTAACCAGATTTAAGGCTGAAAGGTTACCCATTTTCACCAGCACGCTGTTGAATTCCGGAGCAAAACCTTTGTCGCCAGCCATAATAGCCAGTTCGAGCTGATCTTTATTCGGAATGTTATTTTGGGTGCGGATAGTCCGTAATCCGGCGATGGCTTCTTTCACATCTTCAAACTGAGCGATCAATGTTTCGTCGTAGCCGGTTGATTTTGGCCATGAACTGATGGTGATGCTATCGCCCTGCTTGCGTTCTTTCAGCAACTGCCAAACCTCTTCGCTCACAAAAGGCATGAACGGATGAAGGAAACGTAAAACTTCGTCAAAAATATCAATCAATTCCTCGTATGTTTTTCCGTCAATCGGCTGTTGGTAGGCAGGTTTCACCATTTCGAGCAACCATCCTGAGAACTCGTCGCGAACGGTGGTGTAAACGTTCATCAGGGCATCCGAAATGCGGAATTTATCAAAATGGTCGTCAGTCTGTTCAACAATCTGGCTGAACTTTTCGTGGAACCAGCTAATGGCCAATTTCGAATGTTCAGGCTGTGGAATTTTGTAATCCACTTCCCAGCCATTCACCAAACGGAACGAGTTCCAGATTTTGGTCACGAACCCTGCGCCTTGTTGTGGTAAACTCTCGTCGAACATCAAATCGCCACCGGCAGGCGAGCAAAGCAACATTCCCACGCGAACACCATCGGCTCCGTAAGTGTCAATCAGGTCGAGCGGATCGGGCGAATTTCCCAGCGATTTCGACATTTTGCGACGTTGCTTGTCGCGCACCATTCCGGTGAAATACACATTTTTAAACGGAAACTGATTTCGGTATTCGTAGCCAGATATAATCATTCGGGCCACCCAGAAGAAAATAATATCCGGACCCGTGACCAAATCGTTGGTTGGGTAATAGTAGTTGATTTCCTTATTATCCGGATTACTGATGCCATCGAAAACCGAGATTGGCCACAACCAGCTGGAAAACCAGGTGTCGAGCACATCTTCATCCTGATGCAGGGAGAAGCCTCCCCTAACCCCTCCGAGGGAGGGGAACTTTTGGAGTGCCAATTCACGAGCCCTTTCCTCATTTTCAGCGACGACAAAGGAGCCTCCCCTAACCCCTCCAAAGGAGGGGGACTGTTCTCCCCCTTCGGGGGAGTTAGAGGGGGCCTCTATATACCACACCGGAATGCGGTGTCCCCACCACAACTGACGGCTGATGCACCAGTCTTTGATGTTTTCCATCCAGTGTCGGTAGGTATTTTTAAATTTCGGCGGATAAAACTGAATGGTATCGTTCAATACATTTTCAGTGGCAGGTTTAATCAGCGTATCCATTTTCAGGAACCACTGAGCCGACAATTTGGGTTCGATTGGAACATGTGTACGCTCCGAGAAACCAACTTTATTGGTATAATCTTCCACTTTGGCAACATTTCCGGCGGCCTCCAGATCGACCATGATTTTATCGCGAACGGCAAAACGATCTTCGCCGACAAACATTCCGGCAGCTTCGCTCATGGTGCCGTCTTCGTTGAAAATATCGATACTTGGCAAATTGAAGCGAAGACCAATTTCATAGTCATTCACATCGTGTGATGGCGTAATTTTAAGGCAGCCTGTACCGAATTCCATATCCACATATTCATCTTCAATAATCGGAATGGAACGGTTGATCAACGGAACCAAAACCCGTTTACCTTTCAGATGTGTGAAACGTGGATCGTTTGGATTCACACAAACCGCAGTATCACCCAAAATCGTTTCAGGACGCGTAGTTGCAATGGTAACGAAAGAAGCCCCCTCAACTCCCCCGGAGGGGGAGCTTTTAAGCGCATCCTGAATGGATTGTATAACCGAATTAGTGTTTGCCAATACCTCTTCGTTAGTAAAACGGATAACGTGATAACCCAATTCATTTAGAATGTTCGCTTTAATTTTATCCAACTCCTGAACTTCGGGATCATTGTGATAACCACCATCAACTTCAATTACCAAATTTTTTGAAAGACAAATGAAATCAACAATGATGTCATTTATAATATGTTGCCGCCTGAATTTTTCTCCCAAATGGTTTCCGCGAAGAACCTCCCACAAAACACTTTCTGCTTCGGTTGAAAACCGGCGTAAATCCTTTGCATTCTTCTTTAATAACTCATATTCCGATTTACGGGCAGTCTTATAAAGGGGATCCAATTTTCCCCCTCCGGGGGGATTAAGGGGGGCTTCGTTTACTACTTTATATTTCAGGTAATACAATTTCGACTGCATTTCGCGGAAAATCACTTCTTCGTCTGACAAAGCAGTTTTTGCCGCAGGATCCCAGTTTACCATACGAACACCGCGGTAGATCAGGCCTTTGTCGTATAAATCGACAAAAGTTTTGATCACCGATTCGCTGCGCACTTTGTCCATGGTAAAAGCTGTGCGATCCCAGTCGCACGAAGCACCCAGTTTTTTCAACTGCTCCAGAATGATTCCGCCGTGTTTGTTGGTCCATTCCCAGGCATGGCCGAGAAACTCATCACGACTCAAATCGAATTTCGAAATTCCTTCGCTTTTCAGTTTATTCACCACGCGAGCTTCGGTAGCAATCGAAGCATGGTCGGTTCCGGGAACCCAGCAGGCATTTTTGCCCAACATGCGTGCTCGGCGTGTGAGAATATCCTGAATGGTATTGTTGAGCATGTGTCCCATGTGCAACACGCCGGTGACGTTTGGCGGAGGAATGACGATCGTATAAGGTTCACGTTCGTCGGGTTCGGAATGGAAAAACTTATTTTCCATCCAGTACTTGTACCATTTGTCTTCAACTTCGGCGGGATTGTACTTGCTGGGGATATCCATGATTTGTATTTATTTTAAAAATATAATTTCATTTTCTAACAATGAATATTCAACCCCTTCAGGGTTGTGGTCAAAACTCTATTTTATCCCGTGGGTTACACCCACGGTTATTCAAATTAAACCCATTCTGGGTTTCAAAATGGAAAGTCCGAAGGACTTTAATGTGAGTAACCTCCGGTTTCACCGGAGGAAAGCGATGCACATAAATCATGAACCCCGAAGTGGGTTCAACCTATTTTCTATTAGGAAATAAACTCTCAAGCTCCTTATGCGCATTTATTGAAGTTGCAAAAATAGAAAAATTACTTCGTTGACAGAATAAAACCTTCAGGGGAAAATGAAAAAAGGCCGGAATTGATAGTTCCGACCTTTTCTATGACTTAAAAAAATTTTATAAAAAGTAAAACCCCTTTTTACCGGGGTTTTCAGGATTTAAAGTACTGTTTGAACGTCTTGATATGGAAGTCCGAAGGCTTCAGCAACTCCTTCATAAACGACTTTCCCTTGAACAACATTCAACCCTTTTCTCAAAGGTTCACTTTCCTTACAGGCAATCTTCCACCCCTTGTTAGCTATCTGTAAGGCATAAGGCAGTGTAGCATTTGTCAATGCCAAGGTTGATGTGCGTGGCACAGCGCCTGGCATATTGGCTACACAGTAGTGAATAACATGATCAATTACAAATGTTGGGTGATCGTGAGTTGTAGCAACGGTTGTTTCGAAACAACCACCCTGATCAACGGCCACGTCAACCAAAACAGTTCCCGGTTTCATGGTTGGAATCATATCGCGGGTAACCAATTTCGGAGCAACTGCTCCCGGAATTAAAACTGCACCAATAATAACGTCAGCGTTACGAACCATTTCGCGGATGTTGTATTCGTTGCTCATCAATGTTTTTACGTTGGCAGGCATAATATCGTCGAGGTAACGAAGGCGTTTCAGACTAACATCAATAATAGTCACATCGGCTCCTAAACCACCGGCCATTTTAGCAGCTTCGGTTCCTACAATACCGCCACCAATAATCAGCACTTTTGCGGGTGGAACTCCGGGAACTCCGCCCAGCAATACGCCGTAACCTCCGTAAGTTTTTTCAAGATATTTGGCACCTTCCTGAATCGACATACGACCAGCAACTTCCGACATCGGAACCAGCAAAGGCAATGAACGGTCAGGCATTTCAACGGTTTCGTAAGCCAGGCAGATTGATCCGTTTTCGATCATAGCCATTGTTAAAGGCTCTCCTGATGCAAAATGGAAATAAGTAAACAAGATCTGATCTTTCTTGATCAGTTTGTATTCTGATGCGATCGGTTCTTTTACTTTCATGATCATTTCAGCAATAGCATATACTTCTTCGATGGTAGGAAGAATCTTTGCTCCTGCATGAATATAATCTTCATCACTAAATCCGCTTCCCATGCCAGCAGTTGCCTGCACGTAAACTACATGTTTGTTTTTCAACATCTCAGCAACACCGGCTGGTGTTAAAGCAACGCGGTTCTCGTTGTTTTTAATTTCTTTTGGTACGCCTATAATCATCTTCGTAGATTTTTATTGTTTTCTGGAGTCAAAAGTATATGATCTGAATCTCTCAAAACATGATAAAAAACAATGAATTCAAAGCGACTAAAAGGCTTGCCAGATAAGCCAACTGTGATAAATGGATTTCCACACCCGATTGCTACGAAAGTGAAAGTTAATCTGCCGTTAATATTTCAGATTAAATAAAAACCTAAAATTTTAATTTAGATTTGATAATCGTATATTTGCGGCCTTTACCGCTAATATTTCTCACAACATGCCTATTACATCGGAACGAGGTAATTTGATGCCAGATTCACCCATCAGGAAACTGGTTCCTTTGGCTGACAAAGCCAAGGAAAAGGGAAGAAAAGTGTTTCACCTGAACATTGGTCAACCGGATCTGCCAACCCCTCAAAATGCAATTGATGCCATCCGGAACATTGACCGGAAAATTCTGGAGTATTCTCCAAGTGAAGGAATCAAATCATTCCGTGAAAAGCTGGCGGCGTACTATCACACGTTCAATATCGATGTAACGGCTGACGATATAATCATCACAACTGGAGGTTCTGAAGCTGTAACTTTTGCTTTTTTGGCCTGCCTCGATCCGGGCGACGAAATTATCGTTCCTGAACCGGCCTATGCCAATTACACTGCCTTCGCCATTCTGGCCGGTGCGGTCATCAAATCTATTCCGTCAAAAATTGACGAAGGTTTTGCACTTCCGCCAGTTGCTGAATTCGAAAAGCTGATTTCTCCGCGAACCAAGGGAATCATGATCTGCAACCCAAATAACCCAACTGGCTATTTGTATAACCGCACTGAAATGAATCAAATTCGCGATCTGATCAAAAAATATGATTTGTATTTGTTTTCAGACGAAGTGTACCGCGAATTTTGTTACACCGGCGCTCCCTATATCTCGGCTTTTCACCTTCACGGCATTGAGCAGAATGTGGTACTGATCGACTCGGTTTCGAAACGATACAGCGAATGCGGAATCCGTATTGGTGCTCTCATTACCAAAAATAAAGCCCTAAAGAAAAACGTAATGAAGTTTTGCCAGGCGCGCTTAAGTCCGCCACTGATCGGACAAATCGCTGCTGAAGCTTCGCTCGACAACAATAAGGAATACATGCATGATGTTTACGACGAATATGTAGAACGTCGCAAATTCCTGATCGACGGACTAAATCGCATCAATGGTGTGTATTCGCCAATTCCGATGGGTGCATTTTATACCGTGGCTCGACTTCCAATTGATGATGCTGATGTATTTTGCGCCTGGTTATTGAGCGATTTCGAATACGAAAACCAAACTATTTTCATGGCTCCGGCTTCAGGTTTCTATACCACTCCTGGATATGGAAAAGATGAAGTTCGTATCGCTTATGTACTGAAAAAGGAAGATTTAGCCATTTCGCTAAAAATTCTGGAAGAGGCCTTGAAAGTTTACCCCGGAAGTAAAGTAAGGCAAGTAGCAGCAGCCACTCAAGAATAAAGAACCCAAAATAGTTATATATAGAAGCGTTCGGAACAAAAATCCGGACGCTTTTTTGTTGCAGAAATATCGCTAAATTGCCAATCGGACTAACCAAATGGCTATTTACGATGAAAAGAATTTACAGTATCGATTTTACCAGGGGGCTGGTAATGATTTTGATGGTTCTGGACCATGTTCGCGACTTGATGCATATTAGCTCTGCTTCCCAGAATCCAGTTGATCTTTCATCGACCACCCCGGCGCTGTTTTTCACCAGAGTGATTACTCATTTGTGTGCGCCCATATTTGTGTTCCTCGCCGGAACGTCTGCTTATATTTCATTCAACAATCGGAAAAATCCGGCAGAAAGCAGAAAACTTCTTCTCCGACGGGGATTCTGGTTGATCCTGCTCGAATTTACGCTCGTAAACTTTGGGGTCTGGTTCGATTTGGGTTTTCACACCTGGCTTTTTCAGGTGATTGCAGCCATCGGACTTGGTTTTATCATCCTTAGTTTTATGTTGAAATTATCACCAAAAGCAATTGGAATTGCAGGCATAGCCATACTATTTGGTCATAATTTGCTTTCATACATCCCACTCGAAGGATTTTCCTTATTGAAAGCTATTTTGTCGCCTTTATTTACAACCACAGCATTTTCCGTAACACCACAAATAACTTTTATTATGGGCTACCCGCCTATTCCGTGGCTTGGGATTTTGCTGGTGGGGTTTGCTTCCGGAAGGCTTTTTGAATTGCCTGATGGCAAAAGAAAAACTACATTTTTCAAAATAGGCTTAAGCGCATTGATCTTGTTTATTATTCTTCAATTTGCCAATGCTTACGGTGATCCTTCCATGTGGTCATTCCAGAAGAATAGTTTGTTCACCTTTCTTTCATTTATAAATGTGACAAAATATCCACCTTCGCTCTTATTCTGCTTGATCACATTGGGGATCATGTTTATAATTTTTGCGTTAGCAGAACAGGTGGAGAATAACTTAACAAATTTCGTATCTGTATATGGAAAAGTTCCATTATTCTTTTACTTGATTCACTGGTACATCATTCACCCATTATTGATTGCAATCATGTTTATGCAGGGATTCCAATGGTCTGACCTGAGTTTTTCGACTGGAAATTTTGGAAGGCCAAAAGGAACTGTGAGTGGTGTTGAACTTTGGGTAATCTATTTGATTTGGATCGGAGTTGTCCTGATTTTATACTATCCATGCCGGAAGTACAGTGTCTTTAAAGCAGGACATCAAAAATGGTGGCTGAAGTATATTTAAATATATCACCTGAAATAAACAGATTAGAAATGGCAGAAAAGATACAAGTCAAAGATCCGGAGTTTTTAAGTCAGCTCACTTTCGAACCCTTGACTAAAGAGAATTGGGGCAAATTTGTTCAACTTTTTGGTGAGCGTGGTGCCTGCGGAAACTGTTGGTGCATGTGGCCGCGCCTCCAAAAGCATGACTTTCAGGAAGGGAAAGAAAACGATGGCAACAAGTTGGCGATGAAAGAATTGGTTTGGGCCGGAAAACCTGCCGGAATTCTGGGATTTTATGAAGATTTGCCAATTGCCTGGTGCGCTTTTGCCCCGCGCGAAGATTTTTTAAAACTGGAGAAATCGCGAGTTCACAAACGAATTGATGATCGACCTGTTTGGTCGATCCCCTGTTTTTTCGTTGATAAAAATTTCCGGCGGCAGGGTGTTTCCGTTCAACTTTTAAAAGGAATTATCGAATATGCACGAAATGAAAATATAGAAGTCATTGAAGCATATCCAACCATCCCAACTCAGGAAAAACTGGCAGACTCATTTGCCTGGATTGGATTATACCGATCTTTTGAACAGGCCGGATTCCAGATTGTAGACCGCACATCGAAAAACAGACCGATGGTGCGGTATTACATACATAAGTAATTTTCAAAGAAGCCCGAAAATTTACCAAGGAAATAAGCTAGAACAAATAGCCGAATCAACGCATGAAGACAGAACCCAAAACGGTTCACATCAGAAGATTCCGGATTATTCTTTTTTGACTGAAACCGGTTGAAAATAGCTAAGTTTTTCATAAATTGTAGTTAAAATTCCAACCACATGAAAATCAAATTTTTATTTGCACTTTTCAGCCTTAACTTCTGTGTTGCCAATGCCCAGAACCTTCCCCTAGTGGTTTCAGGATCAATTCAGCGAATCGAAAATTTTCAATCCATATTTGTTGGTGTCCGGAACGTAGACATCTGGCTGCCGGAAGGCTATCGGAAAACTAAAAAATATGCAGTTCTTTACATGCACGACGGCCAAATGTTGTTCGACGCAACGACTACCTGGAACCTTCAGTCGTGGGATGCTGATGATGTAGCGACCAAATTAATGCAGGAAGGCAAGGTCCGGAATTTTATTATCGTTGGAATCTGGAATATTGGAAAAACGCGCCACGCAGACTATTTCCCTCAAAAACCATTTGAATCACTTTCTCCTGAGCAAAAAGATTTCATCAGTAAACAACTCCAGCCTGTAGGACAAGCAAACGAAGGTTTTCAAGCTGCCTCTGACAATTATTTAAAATTTCTTGTTACCGAACTCAAGCCCTTTATTGATAAAAAATATGCGGTTTTCACGGACAGAAAACATACGTTTATTGCCGGAAGTAGCATGGGTGGACTGATTTCGATGTATGCCATTTGTGATTATCCGAATGTATTCGGCGGTGCAGCCTGTATGAGTACCCACTGGCTTGGTATTTTTTCGATGGAAAACAACCCGATACCAGATTCGTTTATTGATTATCTGAAGAAGAATTTGCCCGATCCAAAGAACCACAAAATCTATTTCAATTACGGAGATCAAACATTGGACGCCATGTACCCGCCTTTACAGAAAAAGGTTGATGAAGTGATGAAGAAAAAAGGGTTTACCGATAAAAACTGGCAAACTCAATTTTTCCCAGGCAAAGACCATAGCGAAAAATCGTGGAACGAACGATTGTCTATTCCTTTGGAGTTTTTACTGAAGAAATAGATTTGTCAAAACTCTTTTTCCCATTTGTTTTTCATTCCAGGCAAAACTTCAGAGCCACTTTTCAGTTTAACTGATGAGTTGTTTTAAGTATCCGAATCTCATTTTCAAAATGGTTGTTCCACAGTTTGTTTTTCAAGAGAAATAAATTCAAACCACAGAAAAAGAGAGAAATTGATTCCTGATATTTCATTAATATTACACCAAATTCTGTTTAAATAAAAGCAAAGAGACATGGCTGAAGACAAAAGAGAAAAATGGATGAATTACCTGGCAATGACCACTGTAATATTTGCAGTCTGTGCAACCCTATCAACATTTAAAGGTGGAGGGTACGGAAGCAAGGCGTTGTTAAACCAAACAAATGCTTCGGATCAATGGGCATTCTACCAATCGAAAAGCATTAAAAGTGCCTTGACCAACAATCAAAAAGACAACCTGGAACTTCAGAAAGAACTTTTGTCAATTGAAACACACTCCAAAGAAGATCTGTCTAAATACGATGCCAAAATTTTAAAGTATGATCAGGAAATCAAACGATACGAAGAGGAAAAAGCAGCTATAAAGGCAAAAGCCGAGGCTTTCGAAAAAGACCGGAATGACTGTCAGGAACATGGTGGGCAGTTTGGGCTGGCAGTTATCTTTCTTCAGGTTACCATTCTTTTATCTTCCATAGCCGGGCTCCTGAAAAAGAAACCGGTGTGGTACCTCAGCCTCGGAATTGGAGTTATCGGAATCGTATTCTTTATCGATGGATTTTTACTGTTTCTGAAGACATTTTTATAATCCCGGCTAGTCATTTGCAGGACCAATTTAGGACAATAAAAAAGCACCTCAGTTTCCTGAAGTGCTTTCTTTTTGAGCGAGAAACGAGACTCGAACTCGCGACCCCGACCTTGGCAAGGTCGTGCTCTACCAACTGAGCTATTCTCGCAATAATTTATTAATCCGATTTTAAAAAAGTACCCGGAGCGGTA
>Ga0302288_1001810_pt1 | contig 13223 bp, 10 predicted proteins | sample III_Fen_N1_1_FD_194549 | JGI IMG/M metagenome (GOLD analysis project Ga0302288, IMG submission 194549) | Peat permafrost microbial communities from Stordalen Mire near Abisko, Sweden - III_Fen_N1_1 | ecosystem: Environmental > Terrestrial > Soil > Wetlands > Permafrost | place: Sweden: Abisko...
CCTGGCTAAAGATGTTTTGTCTATTTCAGTGAATGGTGAAGTGTGGGACCTTTCCAGACCAATCAATAACGATGCAAGTATAAACCTCCTTTTGTGGGATGATCGGAAAGGAAAGGAAACTTTCTGGCATTCGTCAGCCCACCTGATGGCCGAAGCAATTGAATCTTTTTATCCGGGAACACAGTTCGGAATTGGACCTACTGTTGACAATGGGTTTTATTACGACATCGACCTGCCTCATGGGGAGCAGCTGACCGAAAAGGATCTGGAAAAAATTGAAAAGAAAATCATCGAACTGGCTCGTGAAAAACACGATATTGTAAGGCGCTATATTTCGAAGGAAGATGCCCTTAAAATGTTTTCAGCAAAAGGCGATCGTCTGAAAGAAGAGCTTATCAGTGAATTGGAAGACGGAACGATCACCGTTTATAATCAGGGTAATTTTACTGATTTATGCCGTGGACCGCATTTGCCAAATACCGGATTCATAAAAGCAGTAAAACTGACTTCATTAGCAGGTGCTTACTGGAGAGGCAATGAGAAGAATAAAATGCTTACCCGCGTTTATGGCATCACCTTCCCGAAGCAAAAAATGCTCGAAGAATACCTCGTTCTGATTGAAGAAGCCAAAAAACGCGATCATCGCAAGCTTGGCAAGGAAATGGAATTGTTTACCTTTTCGCAGAATGTGGGTCAAGGTTTGCCGATGTGGTTACCAAAAGGAGCAATCTTACGTGAGCAATTGGAAATTTTTCTAAAACGCGTTCAGAAGAAATTTGGTTACGAGCAGGTCATTACTCCTCACATCGGTGATATTAATCTATACAAGACTTCCGGCCACTTCCAGAAATACGGCGCTGATTCGTTCCAGACTATCAAGACTCCTGCTGAAGGCGAAGAATATATGCTCAAACCGATGAATTGTCCTCATCACTGCGAATTGTATAAATTCAAACCACGTTCCTATAAAGACCTTCCGGTTCGTTATGCCGAATTCGGAACCGTTTACCGTTACGAGCAAAGTGGAGAATTGCATGGATTGACCCGTGTTCGTGGATTTACTCAGGACGATGCTCACTTGTTCTGTCGTCCCGATCAGATCAAAGATGAGTTTAAAAAGGTTATTGATATCATCTTCATCATTTTCAAAGCATTGAATTTTGAAAATTATTCGGCTCAGATATCGTTGCGCGATCCGAATAAACCTGAAAAATACATTGGATCAACCGAGAATTGGGACAAAGCCGAACAAGCCATTATCGAAGCCTCCGCTGAAAAAGGACTCGAAACGGTAACTGTTTTAGGTGAAGCTGCATTCTATGGTCCAAAACTCGATTTTATGGTTAAAGATGCGCTTGGACGGAGCTGGCAATTGGGAACCATTCAGGTTGACTACAACCTTCCGGAGCGATTCGAATTGGAATACATTGGCGCCGATGACAAACGTCACCGTCCGGTTATGATTCACCGGGCGCCATTCGGATCGATGGAACGATTTGTGGCTGTTTTAATTGAGCATACTGCCGGAAAATTTCCACTTTGGTTAACTCCTGAACAGGCTGTTGTGTTACCAATCAGCGAAAAGTATAATGATTATGCGAAAAGTGTTTCAGAATTTCTAAATAATTCCGATATTCGCACAATTATTGACGACCGCAACGAAAAAATTGGTCGTAAGATCAGGGATAACGAGTTGAAACGTATCCCTTATTTATTGATAGTTGGCGAGCAAGAGTCTGAAAATAAACAAATTTCGGTTCGCAAACAAGGGGAAGGCGATAAAGGAACAATGAACCTTCAGGAGTTTGTAGATTTTATTAATGCTGAAGTAAAAGAACAATTGTCATCATTTTATAATTGAAAATATTAACTAATAATAGGAGGATTTGGCCATAGCTGTAAAAAGACCATACAATGGTGGAAGAGCAGAAACTGCTCCTCAGCATAAAATAAACGAAAAAATTCGCGCTCAACAAGTTCGTATTGTTGGCGATAACATTGAAAATCCGGGTGTCTTTTCGCTTTCTGAAGCCTTAAAAATGGCCGATGCACTTGAACTTGACCTTGTGGAAATTTCGCCAAATGCTGATCCACCGGTTTGTAAAATAACAGATTACCAGAAGTTTCTTTATCAGCAAAAAAAGAAACAGAAGGAAATAAAAGCAAAAACGGTTCAAGTCGTTGTTAAGGAAATCCGGTTCGGACCAAATACTGATGAACACGATTTTCAGTTTAAAATGCGACATGCCGAGCGATTTCTGCAGGAAGGTGCCAAGGTAAAAGCGTATGTGTTTTTCAAAGGGCGATCCATTTTGTTTAAAGAACAAGGCGAGATTTTACTTTTAAAATTTGCACAAGAATTGGAAGAAGTTGGCAAAGTTGAACAATTGCCTCAATTGGAAGGAAAACGAATGACTATGTTTATTTCACCTAAGAAGAAGAAATAAATTCTTACATACTTTAATTTCAGGAAGATGCCAAAAATGAAGACGATCTCCGGAGCAAAAAAAAGGTTTAGATTAACCGGCTCTGGAAAAATTAAAAGAAAACATGCGTTCAAAAGTCACATTTTGACAAAAAAAAGCACGAAGCAGAAACGTAACCTGACCTATTGGGGAATGGTTCATAAAGCTGATTTGCACAATGTTAAAGCAATGTTGACAATCTAGTACTGTTTTCTTTTTCAAAGTAATTAATTTTAGTTATCAATCGAATGAATTAGCTTTAAGATCCCAAAAATTTGAGACGCTAACCATTCTAAAATCAGTTTTATGCCAAGATCAGTAAATGCAGTTGCATCACGGGCTCATAGAAAAAAAATCCTGAAGCTTACCAGAGGTAACTTCGGTGCCCGCAGAAATGTTTGGACAGTTGCAAAAAATACCTGGGAAAAAGGTTTGCAATATGCCTACAGAGATAGAAAAGCAAAAAAGAGAAACTTCCGTGGCTTATGGATTCAGCGTATCAACGCTGCTGTTCGTGCCGAAGGTTTATCTTATTCACAGTTCATCGGCCTGCTTAAAAAAGCAAATGTCGAGATCAATCGTAAAGTTTTGGCTGATTTAGCAATGAATCATCCTGTAGCTTTTAAAGCAATTGTTGATAAGGTGAAATAGTCATCATCTCATTGGGTGAATAAACATACGAAACCTCGCTGAAAAGCGGGGTTTTTTTTATGTGCCTGGCTTTGTCTGGATCTATTTTGTTGCTTCATGCAAAGTAGAATGAAATTCAGGAACATGGAAAGTCAAGTCATTTTTCGTTCCGGCAGTTTCATCCGGCTTACTCGTTGAAATAGGTATTAATTCCTCATTCATTTTTTCTATTTCCTTACTCAATCAACTGGTTTATAATGACGTTTTAGCCATTTTGCCAGACCATCCAATCCGGGAAAAAGAACTCTTTCGGTAATATTCGCCTGATCGAGCTTATCCCTGATTTCAAGTTTTAATTCGCTGGGGATAATAATCCGACGGTATAACTTTGGATGACTGATCAGCCATTGGTCAAGTATGTCGGTGGGGTTAGTCATTACCGAAAACAAAGCAAACTGGTTAACGATGCGTTCGTCGAGTGAAGGCGGTTCGAAGAACAATACCTGGTTGTCGCTGAATAAGCGGTCGAAATCAGCCAGTGAAACGATCTTTTCAAGCATTTCGACCGTGAATGCATTGCATTTTTCATCCTTCAGTCTGTTGCTGAACGGAGCTGGCGCCAGCTGATTCACTTTAACAAAATCAACTTTCCAGATTACACCATCGATATCGTATTTTTCGGTATTGGCTGTGGCAAAATGCATTGCAATAAAAGGCGAATAGGTCCAGTCGATTAGCCGTGTTGGCAAACCGTGATGCTGGGCAAGTACCAAAGCCCGCCAGAATGTACTTGTTAAACTTGGATCGCTGTTTATTGAATATTTCCGGAAGTTCCTTAGCAGGTGATATTCCAAATCAGATTTGGTGCCACAATTCCGCAGAAAGCTGTTTTTTAGTTCATAATTCATGTCCGATAATCCCCGAAAGGCGTAATCAGAGCGGTATCTGCCTAACTCAGGCTTCCAGGAATCATGATAAACTTCTTCACAAAGTTGTTCCCAGCTATGAATTCGGATATCATTTTGCTGAATCATTTTTTCCTTTTTTTTCTGGAATACCGGAAGGCTGGCTACATCTCGGATGATTCTGATTCAGCGTGTCTTTCTTAATGGACGCTGTTATTGATACCTTCTGTGAAGCTACCTTTTCTTCAACAGGAATCACACTTGTTTCAATCAGATTGGACTTTGAGTGAAAAAATGGATTTATTTCTATAACCGAAGTTAACTTTAGCCCCAAAAAGTAAAATATGGATGCACTGAAAAGTATGAGTCTCATAACTTGCATTTTTGAATGAACTAAATTAAGCTAATTCATCCAGATTTCAGCACTGTTTCAAATATTCAAAGCTAAATGTTTGTGAACTGCACGTTTTACGGTGCGAATGGTAACATTTGAGCAATGAATGAAAAAAGTCAATCGTGATCTGGGAAAACAATTCCTGCATCTTTTCTCACTTTGTCTAATATTTCCATCAGGTCGACTGAAACGGATAATGGCATCATTTCGCTTTCTTTTTTACCTGCATCCAGACAATCCATCACATGAGCCGCTTCGTATTCATACCCAAAGCCCGGATTTTCACCGAAGGTCAGGAGTTGTTCTTCTCCGCCATTTTTGCAATATGTGAGCGTAGTTGGAATGTGAAAGTGCCGGTTTAACCGCACAAACCCGTTTTCGAAACAGAATTCGGCCTGGACTGGAGATTGAAAACCAAAACTCGACACCAGTGAAGCAATTTCGCCCCCAGGATAACCGAACGACATCATGATCGATTCTTCGGAACCAGTAGGGCTAAATCTGGCCATGCTTTTTATTTCGGTAGGTTTTCCAAAGACCATGAGCGACATGAAAATAGGGTAGATGCCAATGTCGAGCAACGAACCACCGCCAAGCGCAATGTTGTAATTCCGGTCTTCAGGAATGAAAGGGGCATTGAAAGCGAAATCGGACCGAACCAGCCTTAACGCGCCCAATTCGCCGGACCGAACGATGTCCAACACTTTCAGGAAACTGGGCAGAAACCTGGTCCAGAAGGCTTCCATGAGGAACATATTGTTTTCGCGGGCAGCATTAATCATCAGATTGACTTCTCTGGAATTAATGGCAAACGCTTTTTCGCACAATACAGCTTTTTGATGGTTCAAACACAACAAAGTATGTTCACAATGGTGCGAATGTGGCGTGGCGATGTAAACCACGTCAACCGCCGGGTCGTTAACCATTTCTTCGTAGCTGCCGAATGCTTTTTCGAAGCCAAATTCGGATGCAAAGTTTTGTGCATTTTCGAGCGATCGGGAAGCAGCACCATAAAGTCGTGCATTGGGAAGTATTTTCAGATCGGATGCAAATTTGCGGGCAATACTTCCGCATCCTAAAATCGCCCAGTTGTAAGTTTTTTTCATGGTAGTTCAGTTGGTAAATTAGGGATGCAAATTAAGGATCTTTTTCTTGACAACAGTACTTAAATAGCAAAAACTATAAACTACGATCCCCGATTTGTATTAATGGCAAACTCAACATTGTTGGCTATCTTTGCCGAAATTCAGATATAATAGACCTTGTTGCACCAATTCCTGAAGATTCGGGTTTCATCTGAAAATATCTGAACCAACGGTTTTCTAAATTAAATTTTAGGGTATAACCAAACTCGTGCGGTATATCGGGTAATAATTGTGTGAATGATGTAAATTAGTAAGTATGAAACTCTTTTTTGAGCTTAGGTTTATCATCTGCCTGACTTTCGGAATCGCTATATGTTCGCTTGAAGTAAATGCCCAGTTAAGCGAGAAAGGCTTGCCTGAAAGTTTTCTGTTGAAACAAAAAAGTGCAATTATTATACCGTCACTCGAATTGGATTCTGTTCGTGTGCAGAAAATGATCGAAGAAGATCAGAAATACAGGATTGACAATCGGTACGGAGTCGTTCAGCAATGCGATATCAATGTAAAAGAGGCAGGTATCAAAACTGAAATCGATGGAAAAGGAACCATCTGGCGATATCAAATCGAATCAAAAGATGCCTGTTCCTTAGGGATTTTTTTCAAGAGCTATCATCTTCCTCCAAAGGCCAAAGTTTTTATTTACGATTCATCCAAAACTCAGTTGAGAGGTGCATTTACGCCTATAAACAACAATGCAGGAAATCAGTTGCCCATCGCAGAGTTCCCCGGAAAAAATATGATTATTGAATATTTCGAGCCTGTTTCACCTGAGTTTTCAGGCGAATTGGCACTTGGATCGGTGTCACAGGCATATTCCAGTTTTCAAAGTGTGGCAACAACCCGAATTGGCATCAATTGCTCGCAGGGAAACAATTGGCAGACAGAGAAAAAAAGTGTTTGCCTGATGACTTTTAGCGATTCACGTTATTCCTATTATTGTACAGGCGCTTTGATTAACAACGTCAGGGAAGACGAAACACCATATTTTTTGACTGCCAACCATTGTATTAATACTGCGTCGGAAGCCAATACACTGGTGACATATTTCAACTACGAGAATTCAACATGTATTGCCAATGACGCCTCAAAAAGTCAGAGCTTGGCAGGTGCGTCGCTAACATCTGGAAATAGTTATTCCGATTTTTCATTGTTGCTTTTAAATGAATATCCGCCTGACGAATACAATCCGTATTACGCCGGATGGGACGCCAGCGGAAACGCCCCTTCATCAGGCGTTTGTATTCATCATCCGCAGGGAGAAGCAAAATGCATTGCAATCGATAACAGTTCAATCAGCAACTATCCATCCAGTGTACAATGGTCGGATAGCGATGGAAAGTTAATTTCGTCGACCATGCCCAACACACATTGGCAGGTTAAATTTGATCAGGGTACTACCGAGGAAGGTTCTTCAGGAAGTCCGCTTTTTGATCAGAATAAACGAATTGTTGGGCAACTGCATGGAGGTGGAAACTCTATGCTATTTGGAAAATTCACCTTGTCGTGGAACTATAATGCATCTTACAATAAGCAGCTGGCTCATTGGCTCGACCCGGATAATACCACCAAGATCCTTGATGGTACAGGTAAATTGCCTCCGATAGCAAACTTTCGCGCCCAAACGCAGCAAGTATGTGTCAACAATCCTGTTCCATTTTCCGACGAGAGTACACACAAACCTTCTGCCTGGTTGTGGAAGGTAAGTCCTTCTTCGTATAGTTTCGCCAACGGCACCGACAGCACCTCACAAAACCCACAATTGGTATTTCTGAAGGATGATATTTATTCGGTTACATTGTTGACCACTAATAAATATGGAAGTGACGAACTGATTCAGAAAAACTACATTCAGGCAAAAAGTAAGCTGGAGGTCAAATTTCTTCAAGCCCGCGGTGATAGTGTGGTTTGTGGTTGTAATTTGAAATCGTTTCCGCTGGTTGCTACTGGCGCCTTTTTATACGATTTTAAGATTGACCAGCCGGGAATGATTAATACCAGAAGTAGTTCTGATACTTTGTTTCTGACGTTAAATACTTCGGCTAATTTGACCAAATCGTTTGATGCCTGGGCGAAAGTTATTGGAACATTTGGCACTTGCAGTGCTTCCGACAGTATATTGCTACATGTGATTATTCAGCCAAACGATAACATTGTGAATGCAACAAGGCTGTCGTTGGGACGAAATACCGGATTTTCAAATCAGTGTGCAACTGTGGAGACAAACGAACCTTTTCCTTCCTCTTCAGGATGCGAAACTGCAAACAATTGGTGCCCGGATACAACTGGCAGTAAAAATGTGCTAAATAATTCGGTTTGGTTTACGTTCATTTCACCCTCCAACGGAGCTGTTACCATCAATACAACCGGATTTGATGACCAGATTGCAGTATATCAGGCTTCCTCAGCAAGTTCTCTTTTGTCGAACCGTTTAAGCCAGTATACCATGATAGCAGCCAACGATAACCGTTCCAGCTCTGATAAGACGGCGTTGCTTCAGGCTTTGACACTCGAACCCGAGAAACAATACTGGTTGCAGGTTGACGGAAATAATGCAGCTTATGGTAATCTGGTGATCGATCTGATAAGTAATTCGCTTGAAGTTTACCCAAATCCTTCAAAAGGTAATTTTAACCTGATCATTTCGAATCCCGGCAATGGAGTTGCCGATGTTACCGTTTCGGACCTGAATAACAGGAAATTGTTTACCAGAAAATTCAATGTCAACGTTGAATCAAACAAATTCAGCATCGATTTAACCGGGTTTGCTTCAGGAATCTACTTGCTGAATGTACGCATAAACGGGTCGAATCTGAGTAAAAAGCTTGTTCTTTTGTAAAAGCCTCATTCTTTGGTGATCCATTTTAAATAAATAATATGAGTATCCGATACCATGCCTGTTTTTCAAATGGAGTCATTAAATGGTCATTAAATGGTCATTGATTGTCATTGATTGTAGCTCAAATGACTACAAGTGACTATAAATGACCATTTAATGATCATCTTCATTAGAATCAAAATTTCATTGGGTAATGTTGCGGATATTCATTCTAAATTATCTGCTGGTTAACTACCACTTGTCATCGTTGTGAAAATTTAGGTTCTGACTGACCAAATTGCATCATTCTATGAAAAATAAGGGCTTTCTCCTGAAAATTCAAAACCGATGTATTATTTTGAATATAATTGGATGAAATGGAGCTCTTTACCTTTCGGATATTCTTCTATCTTTGATTAAGGTTAGTGAATGAAATCAATCGAAACGAAAGGATGAAAATGGTGATCGGTACCACAAATTCCTCCATCTTTACTAAGGGTTCTTTACATATATAAATGTCATACTTAATGGAATTCATTTGTGAATGATTAATAAACGAACTATGAGACTTTTCCTGAATTGTTGTTTTAAATTCTGCCTAACTTTTGGAATAGTCATAAGTTCATTCGTAACGAATGCCCAGGTAAGCGAAAAGGGACTCCCTGAAAGTTTTCTCCTGCGACAAAAGAAAGCTGTAATTCTTCCAATTCTGGCATTGGATTCAGTTCACGTTGGAAAATTGATTGAAGAAGATCATAAATTCCTTATTAATAACCGGTATGGAGTTGTTAAACAATGTAAAATTGATATAAAAGAAAAAGGAATTAAAGCCGAAATACAAGGTAAAGGATTTATTTGGCAATATAAAATCGAATCGAAAAATGCACTTTCGCTTGGAATTTGTTTCGAAAAATATCATCTGCCTCCGGGGGCTAAAGTGTTTATTTATAATTCGTCCAAGACTCAATTGCGGGGAGCATTCACTCCTGACAACAATAATAAACTGAATCTTTTGCCGGTTGCCGAATTTCCAGGCAACAACATGATTATTGAATATTTTGAGCCACTGTCGCCAGCGTTTTCGGGCGACCTGGTATTGGGATCAGTATCGCAGGCCTATACCAACCTTCTGCAAATAGCTGATGATCGCATTGATATTAATTGCAAAGAGGGTAACGATTGGCAAATTGAAAAACATTGTGTTTGCCTGATGACTTTCCACGATCAGGTAAATTCCTATTTTTGCACAGGAGCCTTGATAAATAATGTTAAAGATGATGAAACACCTTATTTCCTGACTGCCAACCATTGTGTCAATTCCGAATCCATCGCAAATACGATGGTTACCTACTTCAATTACGAGAATTCGACATGCGGCGCAGATGATGCAACATTTACGCAGACTCTATCAGGCGCAACATTTTTGTCAGGGAGCGACTACTCCGATTTTTCGTTACTGCTTTTAAGTGAATACCCACCTGACCAATACAATCCCTTTTATGCCGGATGGGATGTCAGTGGAAATAATCCCAGCTCCAGCGCCTGTATTCATCATCCTAACGGCAAACCAAAAAGCATAGCAACCGGAAATAATACCGTGGCAAGTTATCATGTAAAAACACAGTGGTTTTCCGATAATTTGGTGCTAATTTCCGAAACAATGCCCGATACGCATTGGAAGGCTTTGTTCGACGAGGGGATGCCCGAAGCAGGGTCCTCCGGAGCTCCTCTTTTTGATCAGGATAAAAGAATTGTCGGTCAACTTCACGGTGGAATTAATTCATTTTTACTTTTTGGAAAATTATCCTTGTCATGGGACTATTTTACAGCCAACAACAAGCAACTTGCCAATTGGTTAGATCCTCTTAATACGAGAAAGACGCTCAACGGAATTTGGAAAATGCCGCCAAATGCCAGTTTTCGATCTGAATTGCGGGAAGTATGCGTAAATTCTCCTGTTTTGTTTACTGACAAAACTACGCATAAGCCAACCTCATGGCTTTGGCACATTGATCCGGCATCCTATCGTTTTACCAACCAAACGGATAGTACTTCTCAAAATCCGCAGATTTTATTTCTGAACGACGGTGCTTATTCGGTTAAACTTATTACTTCAAATAAATATGGCAGTGACACCCTGCTGCAAAAGCAATATATTTTTGCCAAAAGTAACCTGGATGTCCGGTTTTTGAATGCACGAAACGACAGCATCGTTTGTGGTTGTAACCTGAAAAATTTTCAACTAACAGCCAGTGGTGCTGTAAAATATAGTTTCAAGATCGACAGAGCTGAATTAATGGATACGACCATTCGTTCAAATACCCTTTTTCTGACCTTGAAACCTTCAGCAAATTTGACCAATTCGTTTGACACCCGGATTAAAGTAACTGGAACAAACGGCAACTGTGCCAATTCCGACAGCATTCTACTTCACGTTATCATTCAGCCAAACGACAACATCAGCCATGCGGCAAAGTTGTTTTTGGGGCGCAATTCGGGATATTCGAACAAGTGCGCTACCGTACAAATGAACGAACCCAATCCGCCATCGTCCGGTGGATGTTTGGGCAAAAACAGCTGGTGCTCCGATTTAACGCCTACCCGAAGCTTGCTAGATAATTCGATCTGGTTTACATTCGTTTCACCTTCAAATGGCCGGATTACAATCAATACAGCTGGATTTGACGATCAGATTGCGGTTTATGAGGCTTCCACCTATCAATCGATTTTATCAGGCGATAAAAGTCAATATTCGATCGTGGCAGCCAACGACAACCGTTCAACGGTTGATAATACTGCATCTCTTGAAAATTTGGTTCTCGATCCCGGAAAACAATATTGGTTGCAGGTTGACGGGAATCATGCAGCGTATGGAAACATCACCATCGATCTTTTAAGTAATTCACTCGAAGCTGTCGTTTTTCCTAATCCATCCAAGGGCATATTTAATCTGAATCTTTATAATCCCGACAAGGGAATTGCAAATGTTACTGTTACTGATTTAGTTGGCAATGAGTTAATTTCAAAACAATTTCAGGTCACCCTGTCTTCAGCTAAATTTATGTTAGATTTGACCAGTTTTCCCAAAGGAATATATATTCTTAAGGTTGACCTTAACGGATCTTGGTTGAGCAAAAAACTGATTTATTATTGATAATTATTATTGAAATTGTTTAATTTTCTTGTTTCTGCTTTTGATATCGCATTTTTTTAGTTTCTTTAGTTCAGGATGATTGTTTATACTAAATCCTTATTTTTGTCAATCAAACTTTTTGAGCCATGTTCCCAGCTGTAATTCAATTTATCGGATGACAAATATTTGTATCAATGCTGAACTTAAAAGCCGATGTCCAAAACTGAAGCTAGGCTGCATCATAGCCGATGTGACTGTTGCTGAGTCGGATATTGGGCTCACAGCTGAAATAAATAAGCGCATCGAAACCATCCGCCAGTCAACGATCATCGACGAAATCAGCAAAATACCTGCTATTGAAGCTTCGCGAAAAGCTTACAAAGCCTGTGGAAAAGATCCGGCACGCTACCGTTTGTCGGCTGAAGCCCTGTTGAGGCGGATTGTCTCCGGAAAAGGATTGTACGAAATCAACAATGTAGTCGACCAACTTAACCTTGTTTCAATTACAAGTGGTTTCTCCATTGGCGGTTATGATGCCAGTCAGATTCAGGGTGATGTTTCATTTGGAATTGGAAAAGCAGATGAACCTTATTCCGGAATAGGTAGGGGAGCGCTGAATATCGAAAATTTGCCTGTCTTCAGAGACCAGCTTGGCGCTTTTGGTTCACCAACCAGCGATTCTCAACGCACTGAAGTTACCAGTCAAACGCGCAATTTTTTAATGATTTTGATCGATTTTGGCAACGCCCCGCATTTGGAAGACGCCAAACAATTGGCAATCCTATTTTTGAAAAAATACTGTATGGCGACGAATATAAACGAATTTAACATTGAATAACATGTGGAGGCGGATTTGTAAGTTGATGCTAAAGATGTTAGGTTGGAAAGCGCTGAATGGTGTGGCTCCGGCAAAAAAAGCCATCATAATTGGCGTCCCGCATACCAGCGCGTGGGATTTCGTTATTTCATACCTGTATTACACCTCGGTTGGCGGCGATGTTTATTTTGTAATCAAAAAAGAATTTTTTTATTGGCCTTTATCTGCTTTATTAAAGAAGATGGGCGGAATTCCAATCGATCGTTTAAGAGGCGTTTCAGTTACCAAACAAATTATTCAGGAAATGAATACCAGAGATACCATGCATTTGGCCATTACTCCTGAAGGCACCCGTAACCGGACCAAATATTGGAAAGCTGGGTTCCACACCATTGCCAAAGCTACCGGGGCTACTGTTTATCTTGGAATATTTGATTTTAAACTGAAGCAAGTTGGTTGGATCAAAGATTTTGAACTGACCGATCATGCGGATGATGATATCCGCAGGATGAAAGCTTTTTATCGTGAATATGGAGCGACTGCCAGGCACCCCGAAAAATTTTCTGCCGAAGATTAATTAACCAATTAGCAATTTGACTGTTTACTATTTATAGTGCAACAGTCAGAACGCCTAAATCACTAATAAAAAAATAGTAACTAAATAAAACATGTAATAAAGATGGTACAAGAAACTTTAAAAGTCGAAATTTTCCAATTCGATATTTTCTGGGAAAATCCAACAGCCAACCGGACAAAAATTGATGAGCTACTTTCGAAAACGGACAAAAATACTGATGTTGTTTTCCTGCCCGAAATGTTTACAACTGGTTTTTCGATGAATGTTCAGGAACTGGCTGAACCGATGGATGGGGAAACGATCCAGTGGATGAAAACACGGTGTATGGAGCATCTCATAGCA
>Ga0302288_1001815_pt1 | contig 13195 bp, 12 predicted proteins | sample III_Fen_N1_1_FD_194549 | JGI IMG/M metagenome (GOLD analysis project Ga0302288, IMG submission 194549) | Peat permafrost microbial communities from Stordalen Mire near Abisko, Sweden - III_Fen_N1_1 | ecosystem: Environmental > Terrestrial > Soil > Wetlands > Permafrost | place: Sweden: Abisko...
CTGAACAAACGAGGCTCTATCGTAGAAATTTATTCGCTTTTTTGAATAATTGACTTCTACAATATAATCCTTCAGTAAATCAACACCAATAAGTCCGTTTACCTTTGTCCCGGTATGTTTTGATAAATTAAAAACATCTTCTTTCAAAACAAAAACTGTTTTCGTATCTAGTTTTAATTTACCTATTTTCAAAATATTGTAATTGCTATAAAAAGCCGGCAAATGAGCTTCACCACCAAGTCCCATCAAATCTTTAACGTCCGAATAATTCAACGATATCCGATCGCCTTCCTGCAATTCGGTAATGATTGTGTTTCGAACTCCTGAATCTAAAATCAAATTTAATGGTGAAGAGTCATTTATCCTGACACGAACAATGACATAACTTCCAACCTGCTCAAAAGGCATAGAAGTAAGTATCTTTGGCTTATTTACTGAGTGTAAATCGACCATTAGAAAAGAACAAAATACGAAAAGCAGTAATCTTTTCATGTTGTTGTGATTTTTCAACAAGCGAAGGTAGCACTTTTATTAATTTTTATTACACTAAAATCACAAAAACAACTAAAAATCAATTTATAAACGAACGGATTTATACTCCTCCACTCCGGCAAACCCCTACACTAACCTAAACGGTGCGGTACTCGGTTATTTCAGTGCCCACACCACTGAAAGTAAAACATTTATTATCCAATAATAGCTAGTTTATTTTACCATTCCATTCTCTTTGAACCAACTTATTGCTTCCTGAACAGCTTTTTTCAATTCCGTTTGCGGCATTGATAAATCCAACTTTGCTTTGGCATTGCTGTAATATTCCTGCACTAATAATTGGCGGAGATTCATACTGTAAATTTCGGTTTTTATTCCAAATTTGCGAATTACATCGCCTAATCTTCCAAGTACAATCAACAAAAAATCAGGTAGTTGTATCAATGCTTGTTTATAACCGACAGCTTCTTTCTGAAGTTTGTAAAATTCCTTAAACAAGAGATTTACTCCCGAAGCCAGATAACGTTCACCATTTTTTCCCTGCGTTAACGCATTGCAAACTGCTGTTGCCACATCGCTTGCCGCCACAAAATTTTTTCCACCCCGCGGAGCAATCATCAGTGGTTTTTTATAACCCATCAACATTAGTTTTCCCGAGCTTGGCTTGGTATCATAAGCACCAATTAAGAAAGAGGGGTTTATTATAATTACGTGGCGATTGGGCAGGAGGGAGGCTTCAACAAAAAGCCGTTCGGCTTCTACTTTGCTACGAGCATAAAACGATTCAGAAAAGGGAAGTTGAATAGGCAATGTCTCATCGGCAAGTTCATTTTTTGCGCCAAAACCAATAGTATTGGCCGTACTTATAAAAACCAATCTATTAATAATCAATTTATTGGCTACACTAATAATTTGCGCAGAACCATCCAAATTGATTCTCCTATAATCTTCGTAATTCAACAAATTTGTAGCCGTCACGGCAGCAATATGAATAATGGCATCGCACCCATCGGCGGCTTGTCGAAGTGTTTCATAATTGTCAAAATTACCTTCAAAAACCTCCACCGATTTTAAATCAAAATAAATATTCTGCGTACTTCGTACAATAATACGAACTTCATATGTGTTTTTTAGTAACTCAAAAACCACATGATGCCCCAACAAACCATTGGCACCGGTAACCAATACCCTCATTTTTCAATGTTTAAAAAGAATTTTATGCAAAAGTAACAAATCTTTGGTTCAATTTATTGAATTTTTAAAAGAACAATCACTTTAATTATCTGTATATTTGCAGCCTAATATTACTCACAAGTATGGAAACAAAGATAGTTTTGATTACAGGTGCAAGTGCCGGCATTGGTCTGGCAGCTGCCACACAGTTAATGAATAAGGGTATCAAAGTTTACGCAGCATCCAGGCGTGGCGGTATTTCACAAAAAGCTTCGACCGGAATTGGAGAGCTGATTCATGTAAAAATGGATGTGAACAACGAAGAGGAAATTGCTTCAGTGGTAGTACAAATTTTAAAAGAAAACAATCGCCTCGATGCTGTTGTTTGCAACGCCGGAAATGGCATTGCCGGTTCAGTTGAGGATACCTCATCTGAAGAAGTGAAATATCAGTTCGAAACCAATTTTTTTGGTGCTGTAAAAACCATTCAGACCTGCATTCCCATTTTCAGAGCACAGGGTTATGGAAAAATTATTGCAACTTCGTCGGTTGCCGCCATTGTTCCAATTCCTTTTCAGGCCTTTTATTCGGCCGGAAAATCTGCATTATTACTGTTCATGCAAGCTCTTTCTATTGAATTGAAACCTTTTGGAATACAATGTTGTTCTATACTTCCAGGCGATACAAAAACCGAATTTACAGCTGCCCGAAAATATACCGAAAAATCAAAGTCTCCCGATTCGGTTTATTTACAAAAGATGAATTCTTCTGTAAAAAAAATGGAACATGACGAGCAAAACGGAATGAAAGCCGATATTGTTGCCGCTAAAATGGTGAAACAAATAATGAAAAAACACATGAGTACAAACGTTGTCCCCGGGTTACAATATCAACTCATTTGCGGACTTTTCAACCGGCTTCCATCTAACTTACGACTGTGGGTTGTGGGATTAATTTACGGCTAATTTTCCTTTTATAACTCTAAATCTAATCATATGAAATGTCTTGTTACTGGTGCCAGTGGTTTTTTGGGGACAAACTTAGTTCACGAACTGGTTAAAAGCGGTTGGAATGTTAGAGTTATTGTTCGTAAAACCTCAAACACCAACTACATAAAATCATTGCCCATCGAAATTGTGGTAGGCGATATCACCAACGAAGCAGATTTAGATGCCGCTGTGGTCGGTTGTGATATTGTTTTTAATGTAGCCGGAGATACTTCTTTTTGGAAGAAAAATTTTGAAAAACAACGGATTGTCAACGTCGAAACTCCGTCTATTATTGCCAAAGCTTGCATAAAAAATGGCGTAAAAAGATTGATTCATACTAGTACAGTTGATATTTTTGGCTGCAACCCTAAAGGAATAACTAATGAAAATTGGACCGATTATAACTTTGCCAATATGGGTTATAATTATTCCGACACCAAGCGCGAAGGCGAGAAACGCCTATTGGAATTCAACAAAAAAGGATTGGAAGTAGTTGTTGTTTATCCGGGAAGCATGATAGGTCCGTTTGATTTTACGCTTCAATACGGTCGTTTGTTTTTTGAACTTCGCGATGGTAAAGTTCCGGGATGTCCTGTTGGCGGTGCCAGCTTTTGCCATGTAAAGGATGTTGCCAAAGCACATATCGAAGTTGCAACCAAAGGCGTACCGGGCGAAGGTTATATTTGTGCAGGCGAAAATATCTCTTACAAAGCTCTTTTCGATTTAATTGCTGCAAAGTTTGATAAAAAAGCACCTTCATTAATTTTAAAACGCTGGATGATGGTAACCTATGGTTTCATTATGCAAACCTTTTCGGAGTTTACAAATAAAGCTCCGGAAATGGATCTTGGAAATGCCCGTTATATGTCAATGAATGCATGGTACGATAGCTCTAAAGCAATTAAAACGCTTGGTTATAAAATTAGTACTACTACAAAAAGTATTGATGACGCTTACGTTTGGTACGAACAAAATGGTTTTTTTGATAAGAAATAGATAAGTAGGGCGAAGTAAATTTACTTCGCCTTTTTTTATAAAAATACCTATTCATATATTATCAACAATCTGTTGAAAAGTCTTGATAAACCAGTGAAAGAAATATTGAAATTTAATTTGTTCAATTAAAAATCATTTCCTCATATCTTTTGTTTTTATTTGCGCAAATTAGTTAGCACTTTTTTTGCAACTGTTTTTTAACCTGTTTTATACAGTTGTCAGCAAGCGCATTCATAAAAACTTTCTAACTTTGCAGTTATTAACCGTGTGTTGATAAAGTGTATAATTTTCTTATTTTTAAAAGAATAATTCATTTTAATTTGTTGATAGATGTGATTGTAATTTTAATAACGAATTAAACAAGTTTTTATCAATATTTTTATCAACCTTATGAACACCCTATTATTATCTTCATAAAGTTTTTTGAAAAAATTAAAAAGAATAATATTAATGTTTTGTTTGAAAACTATACCCCCGACCCCTAAAAGGGAGAATTATTTCAATTGAAAATAATAAATAGATAAATGAAAAATATTCAAAACAAAAATAACTCATTTTCCTTTCAGGGATTAGGGGTTAAAGAACATCTTATATCAGAAATAAACCGACTCAAAAAAGAAAAGAATGCTGTAATTATGGCTCATTACTATCAAATTGGTGATATACAGGATATTGCTGATGTGGTAGGCGATAGTTTAGCGTTGGCACAAAAAGCTGCTCAAACCGATGCAGACATTATTGTGCTTTGCGGCGTACATTTTATGGGTGAAACAGCCAAAATTCTTTCCCCAACGAAAAAAGTACTTGTTCCTGATTTTAATGCTGGTTGCTCGTTAGCCGACAGCTGCCCTGCGGACGCGTTTGAAGCATTTACTAAGGCGCACCCCAATCATACAGTTATTTCATATGTAAATACCACAGCGGCCGTTAAAGCACTAACAGATGTGGTAGTAACATCTACCAATGCCAAGAAAATTGTGGATCAATTTCCCAAAGATGCAAAATTAATTTTTGGACCGGATCGGAATCTGGGAAATTATATCAACAGTGTTACCGGTCGTAGGATGTTATTATGGGATGGAGCATGTCATGTACACGAACAATTCTCCGTTGAAAAACTGGTTAAATTAAAATCCGAACATCCCGAATCACTTATTTTGGCTCATCCGGAATGTAAGAAAACTGTTTTATTAATGGCTGATTTTATTGGAAGCACACAAGCATTATTGAATTATGCTACTGAATCCAAAGCAATTTCATTTTTAGTTGCTACAGAAAGTGGAATTCTACACGAAATGCAGAAACACAATCCGCAAAAGAAATTTATTCCCGTACCTCCAAACGACAGCACTTGTGCCTGTAACGAATGCAATTTTATGCGCCTTAATACACTTGAAAAACTTTATAATTGTCTTTTAAATGAAACTCCTGAAATATTGGTAGATGAAGAAATAAGGGTAAAAGCTGTGAAACCTATTTTGAGAATGTTGGAAATGTCATAAATTAAGTTTTATATAATCACTAAAAGAAAATATATACCCATTAAGCTTAATTAATGAATTCTATAAAGCTATTTTACCACCATAAAAAGTATTTAGCATCTGCTTTTTTATTTACCTGTTTTAGCCTTATTTTCAGCACTTGGGTCACTTATATTCCTCGTATTGCCGAAAAAATTGGTATTACAGAAGGTAAAATTGGAAGTGCTATCTTTTTTTCTGCTGTTGGAGGTTTTTTGATGATTCGGATTTGCAGGCATATTATTCATAAAGTTGGAGTTGGTAAATATGTTTATTTTGCTTTAATACTTTTTTGTTTTAGCCTTTTCGGACCTTTTTTGGCGTATAATTATACAACTCTATGTATAAGTTTGTTTATTTTTGGGATGGCCAGTTCGTCTTATGGAATATCGTTGAATTCACTAACCGCCACCATCGAAAAACAAGACAAAATTTATATAATGTCGGCTAGTCATGGGTTTTGGAGTATAGGTGGTATGATAGGTGCAGCCACAGGAAGCTTTATTGCAGCTTCGCTAAATAACCCTCTTTTGCACATATCTATTCTTATATTTTTTATAATAACAATTCAAACAAAATTAAGATCATATTATTTTTTTAGGAAAGGAGAGGAGTTGATAGAAGAAAAAACGAAATCAACTAATTTAAATCCTTTATTTTGGATTGCAATAGTTGGTCTGGTGTTAATGGTTACTGAAGGAGCTATAGCCGATTGGAGCGCTTTATATTTGAAAAAGATAATTTTTGTAGATATCAAATACATCGGTTTTGGGTATGCCGCTTTTTCGTTTGCCATGATGATAGGTCGTTTTACAGGCGATGGGTTTAGTAAAAAATTGGGTTCATGGCGGTTAATTACGTATTCGGTATTTATTGGTTTAATAGGGTTTTTAATGGTTCTACTACTCAATCCGGTTGCTTCAATTCTTGGTTTTTTTGTAATAGGACTTGGTTTTTCTATTGTTGTTCCGGAAGTTTATAGGTTAGCTTCTAATGTTGAAAATGTAAAAACATCCGATGGAGTTTCATTTGTCGCAGCTACCTCCAATATAGGTTTTCTGGTTGGACCTGCTTTTTTGGGTTTTGTAGCCGAACTTAAATCACTTCATGTAAGCTTTATGGTACTTACTGTTTTTGTTAGCTTTGCTTTTATTATTGCTTTTTGGAAATATAATCAGCAAAAATGAAAAATATAGATTTGTATTTATAACTTCTTAAAAATAGAACAGATATGAAAGCAAAATTTATTTTATTGATGTTTTTATTCTTTGGTTTTTTATCATGTAGCACTTATGATATTGACCAAAAAGGTATTCCAAAATTTGTAAAGTCAGATTTCATTGAACTTTCTAAAATTCAACGGATTTCCAAATTTCGTTCTGGTTCAGGACACAGCTATTCTGATGATTTTGAATCATGCCGCAGTATGAAACATTATTTTAGCATGGATAGTACAATGGGATCAACATTAAATCATGTTTCAAATGTATTTTCGCCAATCAATGGAAAAATTACAAGAATTTTTAATGAGTCAGGAGGTAATGGTGGGGTTCAGTTTTGGATAAGTTGTAGTGATTATCCGGCAATTGTGTTTAAAATTTTTCATGTAAATAAAAATTCAACTGTTACTGTCGGAAAAAATGTTGTTGAGGGAGAAAATTTAGGAACTACATACAGTACAGATATTGCCGTAGAAGTGAATACCTCAAAAGGGTATAAACTTATTTCGTATTTTGATGTAATGACCGATTCTCTTTTTACCGTTTATCAAAAAAGGGGAATCAGTTCAAGAGCCGATATTATTATTTCTAAAGATGTTCGTGACGCTAATCCTATTCAGTGTAGTGGTGATGAACAATTTCCAAACCAATACGAAACTTACTATCAGGATTGGATATTTTTGAAAGAATAAAAATGGAATTCGCTTCGCTCTGTATGAATTGACACATAGGAATTATATAAAATAACTCATCGTTACTTTGCAAATAAATAATTAAAACAACATGAAACCATCCTTTATATTCATCGTATTTCTTTTATTTATAAGTACATTTACTTCTTTCGCTCAATTTACATTGACAGTAGAAATTACAGGGTTGCGAAACAATACTGGCAACTTGCTTTATGAGCTTTTTGATCAGCATCACAAGAGCTTAAAGGTTGGAAATGAACTAATTAGTGATAAAAAATGTATTATAGTATTTGATAATTTAAAACCTGGAAAATATGGTTTTAATTATATTCATGACGAGAATAAAAACAAAAAGCTAGATACCAAAATGATTGTCATACCAAAAGAAGGATTTGGTTATTCGAATAATGTGGATGCAAAATTTGGTCCGCCTGCATTTGAAAAGTGGCTTTTTGAAGTGAAGGAAAATACAGAACTAAATTTAAAAATAACATATCTGAATTATTAATCGACCCCAAGCCCCTAAAGGGGATGTAAAACTACTTTCGTCTCTTAAATTTTTCTATAATTGTAAATAACTTCATATACCACTCTTCACATCCCCTTTAGGGGCTTGGGGTATTTTTCAATACACTATCCGAAGCCAATTTCCCTGTCAAAATAGAAATTGGTAAGCCCGCAGGACTGTACGTCCACTGTCCAGCCTGAAAAATAGATGGCAATGGCGTTTCAACCGATTTGGCAATTCCCAACATACTGCTTATTGCCGGCATTACCGGGTTTGTAAAAGCCCAACCTGTAATTCCGCCATCGGTATTTCCGGTAAGTTTTTCGATAGTAAGCGGTGAAGAAGAAAAGCAGCCAAACACTTTGCTTTTCAGCCCCGGAAAAATGCTTTCGTCCAGAATCTGAATGGTACTTTGTTCCAAAAACTCCTTTATTTCAGCCGTCCAGCCAAACTCATCAATCTTTTTTGCCAGACTGTAATCATAAAGCAAACTTACAATCAAACCGGCTTGTCCTTCGGGTGCTAAATCTGAATCACGCAAAGCAGGAATGGCTATTTCAAAAGTATTCAGTCTGAAATAATCTTCCAGATATTTTTTTACTTTGCTTTTCAGTTCAACGTTTTCGTTATCAATGCTTTTTGAATTTATAAACTCTTCCAAATCCACTTTCAAAACGGTTGATAATCCACTTTTATTGGGTGTATAGAAAAAATGTCCTGTGCAAATGTTGGAGAAATACTCTTTCTTTTCATTCACCGATAGGTAAACGGTAAACACCGAATCGCCACCTTTCAACTCTTTCAACAGCGACCGTTTTTCTTCAATTTTAGAAATTAGTTTGCGGTTCTTCAGTTTTTCTACAGGAATGATATTGTATAGCTGCTTCAAATCACCTGCCCAAACCAGATTTGAATAATCCGTTTGATTTCCATCGCTATCCAGCACGTATTTTTCTTCGGGTTGCAGGCTTTGAATAGTTACATTGGTTTTTATGACTCCGCCATTTTCAATGATATATTCTTCTAGTTTTTTAATCAAAGAAGCAGTTCCGCCTTTCGGGTAATGGTAATCCAGATACAAACTGAAATAGCTAAGTGCAAACGAAGCAGGTGTTTTCTGGAAAAAATGCTGTGCAATAATGTCAATTATAGCCTGATTTTTTGTAAATCGTTTTAGGTAACTTTCAACCGGTTCATTGATTTTTTTGATTTTCCGAATAGTAAAAATGAATTTAAACATCCAAGGAAGAATGACTTTCATTAGGTATTCACGGTCTTCGGCAATATTCAGAAACGCTGGATTATCAATACCATAAAGGATATCCATATATCCCATTATTTTCTTTATTTCAGTAATAATTGCTGAAATATCTTTGGCGTTTTCTGTATATTGAGCTTTCAGAAAAACTTCGTATTCGTCAACACTTTCCTTTCCTTTTAGCTTCAATACACTATCTGCAATGCCAATAGAAATATTACTTTTTGTAAACTCAAGATCTATTCCTAATTGCTTGAGCATAGGAAAAACAATACCGGAATTTTCAATGGATCGCAAGCCGCCATCGAAATAAATACCATCTCGATCAAAAGTTTGCACCAGACCGCCAACCTTATGCTGTCTTTCAAAAAGCACAACCGAATGACCGGCACGGGCAATGTATGCCGCCGCCGTTAATCCGGCAATTCCACCTCCAACTACTATTGCATCATACTTCATAAACATCTGTTTTGTCCAAATGAATCAATTCTTTACTTTTTTGAAATATTTGTTTTCCCAATTCCCTATTTTGCGCATGTGGTGCCGGAATTTCTTCGTTGGTAAGATTGAAGAATTTTCCGCTAACACCTTCCATTTCAGGCGATGAAGCGAGGTAATAAATAGCCTCACCTGATATTTCGGGGCTTTTTAGTGTGGGTTGTATCAGAAACTTTGAAAACCAGTTGTATAATTTTCCGTTATTTGTTCCAATATTGGATTTTACAGCACCCGGATGCATGGCATTAATGGTTACACCTTTGCCTTGAAGCAAGTCATTCAACTCCCAAACGGTCATCAATTGAGCTGTTTTGGATGCCCCGTAGCCGCCGTAGCCGCCGTATTTTCGCCTTTCCCAATTCAGATCGTCCATCTTCAAGCCATTAAAGCGATGACCTTCGGAGTTAACCTGAATAATACGCGAAGGCGCACTTTCCACCATTCGTTTCAGCAACAAACTGGTAATCAGAAATGAAGCCAGATGATTTACCGCAAAAGCAGTTTCATATCCATCAACAGTAAGTTGTCGGGTGGTCATGTGAACACCTGCATTATTTACCAACACATCGATATGCGGATAGTTGGCCAAAATGGCTTCAGTGGCTTTTCTGACTTCTGTAAGGTTTGCAAAATCAGCAATATAATAAACTGGTTCGTATTTCGATATTAAACGAATCTCAGCACAAAGTTTCTTGGCTTTTTCATTGTTCCGCACAATCATCACTAGTTGAGCACCGGCTTTAGCCAGTCTGATAGCTGCCTCATAACCAACGCCGGATGTAGTTCCGGTTATCACACAAACTTTACCGTCCATAGATGCGGTGGAAACCTTTTGCGGAAGGCGTCCGGCACGGACAAAATCTAATTCAGGTGGGAATTCAAATTTCATATTTTTTCTATTTGCCCCCTAACCCCCTAAAGGGGGAATAAGAATGAAGGCTTGTTATTTTTATCCAAACTTTTTAATTAAAAATCGGCGGTACATTTTATTCCAGTGTGGAATATTATTGAAAATATCGCCCCATAAATCGTAATAATCACGCTGTTGAAGAATACGTCCATCTTCACTGATAGTCAGCTTTGTAGAACCATACATGGGTGTGCTCGGGTACTTTTTAAACATCATGGTCATTATCCAATCGAAAATGATGATATTTTCATTTTGAGCAATGGACACAATTTCCATGTTCAACTGGTGGGTGCGTTTGGTCAGGCGATTGCACATGGCAGTAAAATCTTCAATGCCTTCAATCCGCTGAATGGTATCCTGAAAAATAATATCTTTGTGATAATAGGGAAATATATGTGACCAATCTGGTTTCCCGTCTGTATTGTAGGTCTTTGACCACAACTCTTTTACAATTTCAATATTAATTGGTCTAAATGTAACGGCTTCTTCCATATTTAATAGTAAAAATGATTTTAAATTCACAATTCGCAAAGATAAATATATTTCTGAATAAAAGAAGACCAAACTATTGGCTTGGCTAACAAAAGTCAGTACTTTTGAACGGTTTAAATTTTAAAACAACAATTTACTAACAATGTTCAGATAGTCAAAACAATAAAAAAACTATGTCAACACAGGCTAAATTCATCACTTTTTTCCTTGGATTATCGAACGCCAATAGGTTAGTAGAAAAGTCTTTTTTGAATCCGGCAAGATCAACTAAACCTATTGTTACAAAACATTTACTCAAAAATTTTAGTGTCTCTGAGTTTCAGGTGTTGGGTAAATCGGTGGTAACCATACAATCCAAAACAAATGTTACCAACACGCACGTTTTGTATTTTCATGGTGGTGCATATCTATTAGAAGGAAACTCCATGCACTGGAAAATAGTTCAAACTGTGGTTAATAAAGCCAATTGCAAAGTCAGCTATATTGATTATCCGTTGGCACCTGAATGCACTTACAAAATCACGTTCGATATGGTGCAGCAATCATTTGATAAGCTCACGCAACAATATCCAAATGACCGATTTATGCTTATGGGTGATTCAGCAGGTGGTGGACTGGCTTTGGCTTTTGCGCTGAAACTGGCTAACGATAATGCAGCTGTTCAACCTGGAAAGAACATTTTATTTTCTCCTTGGCTCGATCTTGCGATGCAAAATACGGAAATAAAAAAACAGGAAAGCTTGGATAAATTGTTGCCCTTGAAAGGTCTTATTGATGCTGGTAAGAAATATGCAGGAGGTGATGATGTGAACAATTATTTACTCTCACCTATCAATGGAAATTTGACAGGAATTGGTAAAACTATTATTTTCTATGGAACGCATGAATTGTTTTTCTGTGATTGCAAAAATCTGAAAGAGAAAACAATAGACACTGGAAATTTCATCTTCTATGAGTTTCCCAAAATGCAACACGATTGGGTTATTTTTCCAATTCCGGAGGCTGAAGAAGCGTTGAACATTGCGATTGATTTCATTTCAAAACAAAATCTTTAATACGATTGTTGTTTATTTCTAAGCTAAAATCAATTACAAACAATTTTAAATCTTGAAGAATTATGAGCACGTCATACATTTATCCCGGAGCAGCAACTTTGAGTGCCTATGTTACAATTAAAGGATGCAGCGAAGCAATTGAATTTTATAAAAAAGCATTTGGAGCTAAAGAAATCGGCAGATTATTTATGCCTGATGGATCAATTGCCCATGCCGAAATTGACATTGAAGGTTCATTATTAATGATGGCCGACGAGAACCTTGAATGGGGAAATAAAGGGCCGCTAACTATTGGCGGCAATCCAATATCTTTTGGATTATACGTGAAGGATGTTGACGCGGCATTTCAGAAAGCGATTGATGCCGGTGCAAAAGTCGTAATGCCTGTGTCAGATATGTTTTATGGCGATAGAGTAGGGCAGGTGATGGATCCCTTCGGCTATAAATGGATGATTGGAACGCATGTGAAAGATGTGAGTTACGAAGAAATGCAAAAACTATCTGACGAAATGTTTGCTCCAAAATGAAGCTACTAAAAAGAAAAAGCGAATCACTGATTCGCTTTTTCTTTTGCATGTTCCGTTGGCTCTATCTTAAATAACTTATCGTTTCGCCGGATCAATTCATCGGTTTTCATGGAAAAATAGGTTCCTTTTTCTACTTTATCCGTTGGTTTCAGTTTCACGCGAATTTCTTTTACTATGTCTTCGTAAGCTCCGGTAGTTTCGCCGGTAATCAATATTTCGTCTCCCACCGAAAGGTATTGCGCTTCCAGTAAAAACTCTGCTACACCCAGTTTTTGGAAAAAGTTGGTGCATTTGCCCACGTAAATCTTTTTATGAGAGGCTTCCGAACCATAGTTGTTGCTCCATTCACCAAGGCGCTGTCCGAGGTAATAGCCGTTCCAGAATCCACGATTGAACACTTTGCTAAGCCTATTGTCCCATTCAGCTACTTTCTCGTCTGAAAAGGTCTCGTTGAGGCACGATTCAATTGCTTCGGAGTAACAACCAACCACCGCTTTTACGTATTCTGCTCCACGTGCCCTGCCTTCAATTTTAAAAACTCGCACACCTGCTTTCAGCATTTCGTCAACAAAACCGATAGTTTTCAAGTCTTTGGGTGACATGATGTATTCGTTTTCAATGTCCAGTTCAATATCCGAATCTTTGTCTTTTACCGTATATCCCCGGCGGCAAATCTGGTTACATGCACCACGATTGGCTGACACATTTTTCTCGTGCAGACTCAGGTAGCATTTACCCGAAACAGCCATACACAAAGCCCCATGGCAGAACATTTCAATACGGATTAATTTTCCATTTTTTCCACGAATATCGTCATTTATAATCGTTTGATAAATTTCAGTGACTTGCTCCATATTCAGCTCGC
>Ga0302288_1001822_pt1 | contig 13166 bp, 18 predicted proteins | sample III_Fen_N1_1_FD_194549 | JGI IMG/M metagenome (GOLD analysis project Ga0302288, IMG submission 194549) | Peat permafrost microbial communities from Stordalen Mire near Abisko, Sweden - III_Fen_N1_1 | ecosystem: Environmental > Terrestrial > Soil > Wetlands > Permafrost | place: Sweden: Abisko...
GAATTTTGTGTCTTCAGCAAAAATTCGGTCATTTTCGGAAGATAAGGGACAACCAGTTCAGGATGCTTTTCATGAATTTTATCGATCATCCAAACAGCACGCCAGTTCTCGGGTTGACTGTCATCCACTGCTTTTGCCATAATAAGATCAAGATATTCAGGATAATCGGCAACATACCGTACCATCAATGCCAGATTTTGCCACGATTGGATCATGGTTTGGATTTCATTTTCAGTCATTTCGGTAATTTGAGGGTTTAACTCTGAAACGTTCAAAAATAAGAATTGCTGCCAAATCTTCGTTGCATCAACTTGCATAAAAGTCGACTCATTGCTATTTTTCGCCTTCTTTGTAGGCTTAATCCAGATACAAAACAGGTAAATGATTGACGTTTGTTGTGCAATAATCCTGAACGGCTCGAAAATACTGGCAGTCCAGCGTGGCCCGGGAAGCAGTCATCCGATGAAATGGGAATTTCCGGGAGGTAAAATTCAGTTGAACGAAACAGCTGAAAAATGCATCATCAGGGAAATTGAAGAGGAACTGAAGGTTCGGATAAAAATTGTAAATCAGCTTTTATCCATTGATTTTGATTATGGTACCAAGCAGATCAGCCTTATTCCTTTCGTATGCAAAATTGTTTCCGGAGAAATTATACTGACCGAACACATTGCCAAACGTTGGTTCAACTTCGACGAATGGGAAACGATTGATTGGTCGGGAGCCGACCGTGAGTTGATCCTGAAAAACTATAACGATTTACGGTCCCTGGCTTAGTTCTGAATGATTTGCTGCACTGGGGGTTTCCTATCGCACCAAATGCGGAAAAATAAGTGCAAAGGCCACAAAAACTGCTGTCCAGCTTAGGATCGACAGCACCATATAGGGCCTGGCAAGTTTGTGTTTTGAGTAATATTTATTGAGCAAAAATGCCCCAATCGGGATGCTTAATATTGCCGGCGATAAAATAACGATACCTGGCAAACCAAATTTTGAACGGAATCGGACAATATACCTGTTCCTTTTGGAGAAAACCCGTTCGCCGGTAATGCTCTTGCGCCATGCCAGAAGCTTCCTATACTTTAAACGGATTGGGCGCGGAGTATATTTCCAAATAAACGACTTAATGCGATGAATTCGGTTCATGGCAAAGCCACTGAGGTGATAAAAAAAGAAAAAACCGGCTATTCCGCCCAAAGTAACTGCAATTAATGTTTGTAGAAAGTTTAGCCCAATGAGTAAGGCAAAAGGGAATGTAAGTACATATTTTACAGAAGCCAACAAAAAAACCTGACAAATTTTTAAAACTGCTATCATAATCTTCTCTCTCTGATATATCCTGAATAGAACGTCAAAGGTCGCGAAAATGTTGTTACGATCGATAGGCTTAACCCTGAACTTTGGCTTTATTAAGAAATTTTAATGATTGGGTTCTGATAAACTTTTTTGAAAAGCTCTGAATCCATTATTATTCGTGGCATTCGGAGTCTGATTAACCTAACGTTTTGGTAATCAGAATTGCTGCAATTAATCCTAAAAGAATCAGATACGTGTAAATATTTGCAAAATTCAGGGTCCAACCCATCATTTTGTAGCGCTTCGGAAGTGCAATCCGCTTGTCTCTCGGATTAAAATAGAAGATTCCCCACTTGTAATTGGTTGGGTCGTTAACCAACCGATCGCTTTCAAAATCATCAAAATTGGTATTCATTGTGCGAAAAATTTGGTTTTAATGGTCTCTGTTTTACGCAACTAAACCCCAGGGATGTTGATTCCCTTAATCTTACGGTACAGGTCAAGTGCATACAAATCAGTCATGCCCGAAACAAAATCGACCACGGCCTGTACTTTCTCGTAAGTGGAGGAATGTTCGCCGCAGTACTGATCAGGAATTAGCATCAGCATCTTTTTCGAAAATGCTTCCTTCGGATTCAGGATCGCTTCTACAAACACATCAAGTAGTGTCCCAATTATCTGGTAGCCCGAAATTTCGATTTCAATCACCGAACGATCGTTGTAAATGTTCCTGACGCTGACCTCTTTAATGTGTTTGATTGCTGCCAGCGAAGTCGGATGAAGGTAATCGATCAAAGGTTTCTGGAAACTACCTGACAAAATATCCGCTTGTTTTTCCCAAAATACAGCTACGCATTGTTTCACTAATTTGCCAATGACGCTTGCCCGCAAATATGCAATTTGTTCGTTGGGGTCTGCTACCAGTTTGAGTGTTTCATTAATCCGGTTAATCTGCTTCGCTTCGGTCTGCTGATCGAAAAATCCCATCAACAGCGATCGTGTTTGCTCAAAAGAGTGAATTTTCAATTTGTGTGCATCTTCCAGATCCATAAGCTGATAGCAAATGTCATCAGCCGCTTCAACCAGAAAGACCAACGGATGCCGAACGTATTTGGCCGGATTTCCGGATAGTTGTAATAATCCTAATTCATTGGCCACCTGATCGAATATTGCTTTTTCGGACTGAAAAAAGCCGAACTTGGGTTTCTCGGTCAACATCGATTCGTATGGATATTTTACGATCGAAGCCAGCGTGGTGTAGGTAAGTGCAAAACCACCTTGCCGGCGTCCGTTAAACTGATGGCTCAGCAACCGAAAGGCATTTGCATTCCCGTCGAATAGCGTAAAATCTTTCCATTGAGCCTCGTTGAGTTCGTCTCTAAGCTTCGGGTTCGTGTTTTTTTTGAAAAACTGAGCAATGGCGTCTTCACCCGAATGACCGAATGGAGGATTTCCCATGTCGTGAGCCAGACAAGCTGCCGAAACCACCGATCCGATTTCTTGGAAAAGTGGATTTGTTACCTCCATTTTTTCGCTTTCAGCTTTCTCAACAAACATACTTCCGAGTGAGCGGCCAACACTGGCAACTTCGAGGCTGTGCGTTAAACGGTTATGTACAAAAACACTTCCGGGAAGCGGAAAAACCTGTGTTTTATTCTGCATCCGCCGGAAAGGCGACGAGAAAATAATACGGTCGTAATCGCGCTGAAACTGTGTGCGGCTGTGTTTGTTCTCGTTGGTTGTGTATTCTTCCTGACCCAATCGGGTGGTCGATATAATCTGGTTCCAGTTCATTTGCAAGTGATTTTTTGATAAGATTGTGACTTGACTAGAATTAAGTGCATGAAATTCAAATCAAAAAGTCGCAATTCGGAAGCATTTATGTATGCTTAATTTTATTTGAATAAATCTGAATGAGTCCCGGTCGAGATAAGAAAAATTGTCTTATTTAAGTCATCAATAATCCATATCAATAACCAATCTGGTTTAATATGACACTCCTGGTATCCATTCAAATTTCCTGACAAAGTGTGTGGTTTGTATTTCGATGGCACCATGCCGGTTTCAGAAAGCAAGATAATGAGTTCATCTAAAAGAGTTAGATCATACGCCCTCTTGATGCATCGTTTATAATCTTTCGAGAATTGGTTTGTCGCTATGACTTCGTACATACCTTATTCTTTAAGCTTCGATAATAGGTCATGTATATTTTTGCCTCTGATCACTTTTCCCGTTTTGGCTTCGTTCATTGACCTGATTAGCTGAGCTGATGGTATATCTTCAGTTACAGTCACATAATTTTGTGTCCGCAAAAATTCGATCAGCCTTTTCCCTTCCTTCGTTTTTTCATTAATAATAACAGTTGCCATAAATCCTTATTTTTGTACGAAGTTATAAATTCAAGCTAAAAACACCAATTGTGGTTTGTTTTTATCCTCCGGTTATTAAAAAGTCTGTGTCCGGTAGTTGTTCATCTCCTTGTCGGCTTTTCGCGAATTGGGATAATGTTGCTCCAGCATGAGCCAAAATTTATCGCCGTGATTCTTTACGACCGTATGCACCAGCTCGTGCAGCAGCACATAGTCGATCAGGTGCTCCGGAACACGCATCAGGTGAAGGTTCAGGTTGATGTTGTTGACCGACGAGCAACTTCCCCAGCGGGTCGATGCATTTTTTATACTCACATTCTGATACTTGAAACCATGCTTGTCGGCCAGTTCCTTCAGCCGTTTGGGTAAGTAAATTTTGGCTTCCCACCGCATCACATCAACCAGCGTATTTTTAATAAACTCCTGAATTTTGGGCTGTTCGTGATCAACTCTTTCAGGAATAAAAATCTGAATGATACCGTTGCCAACCCGGTTATACACTTTATCCGTATTCCCTTTGGTAATGGTAAGTTTGTGAAACCTGGTTTTAAAACAGCTTTCAGGAGCAAAAACAGTTAACCCAGCCTTTACTTTCGATTGGTGTTTAAGAATCCAATCGGTTTTCGATTTCACAAAACGGATGGCCTCGCGGTAAAGTACGGAAGGTGGCATCGATACAACGATCTCGCCATCCGATTTTATACTTAATCGAATTCTTGCCGACCGTTCGCTCGTTACGAAGGTTACCTGACCAACCGGTTCAATATGGATGCTTTTTGCCGTCATTCAAAACACATGGAATATTCGGCTAAAGTAATCAAACAAAAAAGACAAATGATAGCGAACAAAACAAACGATCCGAAGTTATTCGAACCTTAACGAAAAATGAAACTGATTCGGCCTTGAACAAAACTTCATTAAATTTTACGACATTTGCAGGATCGAAATCAGGATAAACCATTCTGAGTAAAAACAATAAACATTGAAAGAAAATCCCGGAAAAAAGATCATCCTCAGGAAGAAGGAACAACAAGTAAACGAACCTGCCACCGACGAATTGATTCGCCTTAACAAGTATATTTCCAATTCGGGCGTTTGTTCGCGCCGCGATGCCGATAAAATCATCAGCGATGGCAAGATAACCATCAATGGGGAAGTCGTTACCGAACTCGGCAGAAAAGTATCGCTCGACGACGATGTTCAATATGAAGGTAAAAAGCTGAACCCTGAGCAGAAAATCTATCTGTTGCTCAACAAACCCCGCGGTTTTGTGACAACGCTCGACGATCCACATGCCGAACGAACGGTGATGCAACTGGTGCAGAACGCCTGCAAGGAACGGATTTATCCGGTTGGACGACTCGATATGCAGACTACCGGCGTTTTGCTGTTTACCAACGACGGCGAATTGGCCAAAAAGCTCACTCATCCCAGCTTCGAAAAGGTAAAAATTTACCATGTTCAGCTCGATGCCGATTTTCGTCAGGAAGATATGGAGCAAATTCGGAAAGGAATCGAGCTTGAAGATGGTTTTATTGCTGTCGACGACATCCAGATGATCGATCCAAAAGATACCAGGCAGGTTGGCATTGAAATTCATTCAGGAAAAAACCACATCGTCCGGCGTATTTTTAACCATTTCGGGTATCAGGTTGAGAAACTCGACCGCGTACTTTTTGCCGGCCTGACTAAAAAAGATACTCCAAGAGGCCGATACCGGTTTCTGACTCAGCAGGAAATCAATTTTTTGAAAATGAGCTGATGTAATGAAATTCACTTTCGCATACCTATAAGCTACACGTTGGAAAAGGAGTTTTTACAAATAATCACTGATAATCAGGGAATCGTTCACAAGGTTTGTTCCATCTACTGCGATTTGGAAGAAGACCGTCGTGATTTATTTCAGGAGATTTTAGTGCAGTTGTGGAAATCGTATCCTTCATTCAGAAGCGAATCGAAATTTTCGACCTGGATGTACCGTGTTGCTTTGAATACTGCCATTACCAGTTTTAAAAAAGATAAACGGCAACCTGATAAGTCGGGCATTTCGTACGAGAAAATACAGCTGGCCGAAGAATTATATGAAACAAGAACAGAAGATCAGATTAAAATGCTCAACGAAGCAGTTGCACAGTTAACCGGCATCGAAAAATCGATTATCCTGTTGTTTCTGGAAGATAAAAAATACGAGGAGATTGCTGATATTACGGGCATTACCCAAAACTATGTGCGGGTTAAAATGAACCGGATCAAGAAAAAATTGAAGTTGTTAATGAATACGGAAGAATAGATGGATTTAAAGGATTTGAAATCGGCGTGGGATACATATTCTTCTCAGGAGGTGGATAAACATCGGCTTGGAAAGGAAACGATTCATGAATTACTGAAAAACCGGACCAAAACACTGGTCGACCGGATTGACCGCAATATTTGGATTGGGATAGCTGTATTTGGAGCTTTTATTATTTACATTCTACTGGATTATTTTTTCTTAAATCCTTATTTATCGCAGATTATTATTCCAAAGGATATTGAATATCCAAAATGGCTCGACCCATTGGATGTTTTCTCAACGGTTCTGATTGTAACAACTTACCTGTTTTTTGTTTTCCGCTACCTGCGTGTTAGACGAAGTTTTTTGGCCGATACGCAACTGAAAGATCTCCTGATAGGAATTCTGGATACAGTGAAAACCTACCAACGCATGTTCTACCTTGCGGTAATCATCTTACTGATCAACGTCGCGGTAAGCTTTGCTACCGGATTTTACCAGGGAGTTAAATTACAAGCTGGTATTGTAAGTGGAGGTATTGAAAATCTGACTACCACAAAAATACTGGTCCTTATTGTAGTTTGTCTGGTCTTTCTATCTCTGATTGTTGCACTTCTTTTTTTACTTCTTCGCTGGGGCTTCAACAAGCTTTATGGCCGGTACCTTGTCAAACTGAACGAAACACTCCAGGAACTCGACGAATCGGCGACAGAGGAATAATCTAGTTTGTCGGAGCAGATCCTTTGCTTCCGCGACATCAACCTTCTTTGTTTTTCTGCCAGTGTTAAGGACATTAACTAATGCTGGTTTCCCTTTTCCCATTCCTCCCTGTCAAACTCCGCGTTGATGCTGTATTCAATCCGGTTGTCGCCTATGCAATCTTTCAGGATATTTAGCGAACGGAAGTTGATGATGGTCTGTTCTGCTTTTTTGTAGGTCAAATGGGCGATTCGGGCGTATTTGCCTACCGAAATCTTTTCGTTGTTCCCCAGGTAATCGAGCAGGCATTTTTCAGCATCGGAATAACTGATCAGGATTCCCTCCATACTTTTTTGCCTGCGCCATACTTCGATCATGATTTTATTAGCCAGCCGATTCTCATCGTCTTTTCTGAAATAAGCCCACCATTTCCCTTCTTCGTCGCGTGCGAAATGAGGTCTCTCTTTGCTTGTTTCAATAATTACTTCCAGAACGGTTTTTCCATCCACCAAATGTTGCTGCGTGGTGAATTCGATGGGAGGTTTCGAATACATTTTGGCTGCCGATTCAATCATGTAATATTCTTCGTCCGAACGGACTCCGGCAATGCGGCCATTGTCTTTCACTCCAACAAGCAGCCGTCCGCCGTCGGTATTGGCAAAAGCCACCAGCGACCGTGCAATCTTCCGGGAGTCGCTGATGCAGTATTTAAAATCCTGCTGCTGGTGCTCGCCCTGTTGAATAAGTTTTAACAGGTAGCCTCCCCTAACCCCTCCGAAGGAGGGGGATGAAGTACTGGCATTCGGGACTTTTGTTGGTTTTCTCATCTGTCTTATTCCCGTAAGTTCTTCCTTTTTTTTCGTTAAAAAAGATAATGTTCCGAATTTTTAGGCGCTAAGGCTTTCCCCCTTTGGGGGAACGGGAAGGGGGCTGTTTTTTTAAACATCTATCCCGAATAAAATCCGTACCAGATAACCCAATCCGAAGGAAATGAGACCGACGACTGTACTTAAAATAACCATTTCAAGGAATCGTTTTCGGAAAGGTTGATCGTTCGCCACCGAAATGTAATACGTAAACAGGAAAACGATCAGGATGGAGGCGAATAGTGCCGCCAGAAGGCCAATAAACACGGAGGTGAAAATCAGGAAAGGCGCTATCAGGAAAACGACTGCAACGATATAGGCAATGCCTGTAAACACAGACGATTTAATAGCCATATCATGCTTGCCTTCGGCTCTGTTCGACAAATATTCTGAAGAAGCCATCGACAAAGCGCCGGCAATACCGGTAATAATTCCGGCCAATGCCACCAGTTTGGTGTTTTGAAGTGCAAAAGTCAGCCCGGCTATTGTTCCCAGAATTTCGACCAGCGCATCATTCAGGCCCAAAACAATCGAACCCATGTATTTCAGATGTTCTTCCTGAATCAAACCAAGAAGCTCTTTTTCGTGATTGTTCTCATCTTCAACAACAGTCATCGCTTCGGGCACTTCAGTTGCAATCTGGGCATAATTGATCTGTGCTTTTTCTTCGCCTTTCTCCATCAGTTTCAGGCCGAAGGTCAATCCGAAAACTTTCGAAATCCAGTAATATTTCCAAATTTCCCATTGACTGGGCGAAACTTCCTTGTTGGTATAAGCTTCCCATAATTTGTAATGTTTCAACTCGTCGGCAGCAATCTGCATCAGCACGTTCCGGTTCTCAAGGTCTTTGGTTTGTCCGGCCAGTTTGCTGTAAATATGGTATTCTGTAATTTCTTCACGCTGCGCAAAAATCAACTGCTGACGTATTTCCGGCGATATGGGTTTCTTTATCATGATGTAAATGATTATTGGCCTTCGACAAGTGTTCGACAGAGTTCGCGCTGATGTCTGACACCGTTTTTTACTTTTGCCTTTTTACTTTTTACTTTTGCCTTTTTACTTTTGCCTTTATTCTTTCATCCACTCAAACATCTGGTAATGCTCGGCTGTCATGCCCAGATGTTCGTAAACGCCATGAGCCGAAGTGTTGTTTTTTTCGGCATACAAACGGATGCCCCGAAGCGAATGATTCGAAATGACCAGTTCCTGAACATGTTTGTATAACCGGCTGAAAATGCTTTGTTTGCGATATTCGGGCAGCACATAAACCGATTGAATCCAAAGTACGGTTCCGTTACGCCAGTCGCTCCATTCGAACGTGGTAAGCAGCGACCCAACTACCTTGCCATGCAACTCGGCGACGTAATAAAAGCCTTTTGAAGAGTCGTCGTAAACGGCAGCAACGCCTTTTTTAACAGTAGGTTCGTGCAGTTGAAGCTGCTCGGTTTCCAAAGCCATAGCCATTTGAAATGCTACAATCCTATCTAAATCTGATTCGTTTGCTTGTCGGATAATCATTTGCTTGATCTTAAATTGAATTCGCTAAATTAAGAAAATAGTTTCCTACTCCTTGTTAAAACCTGAAACAGCGGTCAGTGTTCAACTGCAAGTCGTCTTTTTTCGTATTTTGGGCAGCAATTAAAATTGACTTGTATGATAAAAATTGCTGTGGCTTCCCAAAATCCGGTGAAGATGGATGCTGTAAGAGAAGGATTTTCGGTTTTTGTGAACGATGTTGAAATACTTGGCGTTTCAGTCGAAAGTGGTGTTCCCGACCAGCCCATGAACGATGCCGAAACCTTGCTGGGCGCCGAAACGAGGGTGCGAAATGCTCAGCTTCAGTTTCCGGGTTACGATTTTTATGTAGGAGTTGAGGGTGGGGTAGAGAAAACCATTTTCGGATTGATGGCTTTTGCCTGGATCGTGATCAGCAATAGCGAAAAAACTGGTAAAGCCCGCACTGCAAGTTTCTTTTTACCTTCGGAAGTGGCTAAACTGGTGCATCAGGGAATGGAATTGGGCGATGCCGACGATCAGGTTTTCAGTAAAAACAATTCGAAGCAGCAGAACGGAGCGATTGGCCTGCTAACCAACGATGTAATTTCGCGCAAATCGCTTTACCTGCCTGCCGTACAGATGGCGTTTATCCCTTTCCTGAATTCGGAATTGTATCCATAAGAAGTAACTGTGTCGGCACAGAGGTTTCACTAATTAGTGAAACCTATAAAAAACAATCGATCGATTTTGCAGAATTTGATGTTGTCGTTTTTACCGCTGACAGGGTTCCAAGCCCTCGTCAGAGGTCGAAGAATGAACGGAAAGATACACTCCGAAAACCACCGTTGCCGGATTTGTAGCTGATGCTGGTATCTGTGTTTATTTTCATTGGGTTTGTTAATGCATTTTTTGTCTGCCACTTAGTTCGTATTTTTATTATTCGTTTTAATGCAGTATTTTAAACCTAGTTCAAAGCCATAGTAATAATTGTGTTGTTTTATTGAAACATTTACATTGTTATAAAGACCTTGAGTATCTTCAAAATCATATTTTACGTTTGATGTAATATTCTGAGAATAAGAAGAATTAACATATAGAATAAATTTCTTTATTCTATATTCGAAATCAAGACCCGTTAAAACACTTAATGCGATCTTATTATATTTCCATTCCGACATTGAATTATCATTTCGCTGGCTATATCGTCCTATTTTATAATCAATTAAAAAGTCCGTACTGAATCCTGCATTAATTCCAATAGAAAAATCTTTAATCCGAATAAATTTGTAATCAACAAATATTGGAAACTTCAGATATTGGTAGGTATTGTAAAAATTTCTTGATTCGATTTTGAAAGGTTGAATACTTGTAACAAAAACACGAGAAAATTTCTCGCTTAAATTGTTAATGCCAACTCCAATTCCAACATTCAATCTCTGTGATAATTTAATTTCGCAATTAAGCCCAAAATTTTTATTACTATTCGGTTTCTCTATGCTATCTAAGTTATCTGTCAGGAAATTCCAATTAGAATTTGTTGATTTAATATTTCTATATGAAATAGAAGGTGAATAATAAACACTTAAGATAAATTCATTTTCTTGAGCGAAGCTTTTTGAATCAATTAAAACAGTTTGTAAACAAATTAACATCAAGAATAATAACCTTTGTTTATTCTTTTTTATCATTATTTCCCCTTTTTTCTAATTGAAATCATTTACTACAAATTGAAATCTTAGTCAAGAAAACCCTATCAATAACGCTATCTAATTTTAGTAACCGCACCATTGGAAATTATACACACAAGCCGATTTCGGACGATTTCCTGTCAATCTTGAGCACTTGGGATTGAGCGGAAATATACACACCGAAAATCATTGCTGCTGAATTTGCGGGTCGCTGATATTGTGTGTTGGGCTTTTTCATAGTGTTTTTTTATAAAAGTCTAAATCATGAATCTGAAATAAGTCATACTTAACAAATAGGTCATTTAATTCTGTAAATTCATGTGATTTATAGGCCACAGAGTCCAAAAGCTCCAATTTATATTCTGGGTCACCTACTATGTCAATGTTATTACAAATTCTAAAATAATGTTGAAGCAATAATTGCTCAGTTTTTAAATAAAATTTCTTCTTGTATCTTTCACTAAGAATGTCATTTTGAAGCACTTCATTAAGAAATATTATGAGATTATTATAATTCCGAATCAATGGGAATATGACTCCCGAACGAATCCTTTCAATCAGTTTTTCGTTTTCATCTTGAGTTTTCGATAACTCAAATCCCAAAAGTAGAGTGAACAATGAAATATAATTTATCCCGTTTGATTCTGCTAATTGCTTTTTAAAACTGTCAGAGAATCCTTCAGTGTCAATATTAAAGGTTAATTTCTCTATATTATTTTTTACTAATTCAAAATCCTGTAATAATATATTATATTCATTTATAGCTAATTGTCTTGAATTAAAGGTTTGACTGTCAGATAAAGTTAGAATCAATAAGATTACAGAAAACAACGAAATTACTGGAGTCAGTAAATTGTTAAAGTCAGAATTATTCAAACATAAGAAGAAATAATTCTGATTTAGCCATATAACCATTGAAGTCAATACAAGCAATATTGCAAAATAGATTAAAGTATTTTTAACTCTAAGTTTCATGATGTTCCTATCTTTAGCCTTATGCATAACTAGTATATCACCAAAGATACATCACTTTCCCAATTTTCCCCTTCTATTGAACAAATTTATTTTGTTGCTTTTAATTCTGATTGTCAAGCTGAAGATGCTTGCAGGTTGTCCTTTTTAAATCAAAAATTCTTGGTAGGTTTTTGCGGGTTTACGCTTCTTTTTCGGGTTCTTTCGGCTTCTGGTGCCGTACTCCGTAGTTCACAATGTGCCGTGCGCTTTGGTAGATCTGGTAAAATTCGGGTTCATTTGTCCGGTATCGCACCACGATGCGGTCGAGCTGTTTTTTTAACAAGGCATCCACCTGCACGAACAAGGCCTTCATCTTTTCATTGGCTGCCTTTCGTTCCGAAACCGATACCCGTCCGGTTGTGAGGTTATCAGCAAAACTTTTTATTTCCTCTTTCAGCAGAATCAACTCATCAGCCGTAACCTGATAGTCGATCAACTCGTCCAAATGTTCGGTTGCAATTTCTGAAATGCTCAGGCAAATCGCTACCAGTTTGTTGTCGCGCTTTTTAAGCAAGTCTGTCTTCGTATAATCGACCTTTGCCGCCAGGATTGCATCGTTCTTCTTCGTTGCGACGACATACAGCAACGACGAAAGTTCGTACGTATGTGCAATGACAAGCGCTTGCTGCGTCGCTTTCATCTGTGTAATTCCCTTATTGTTCTCCTGAGCCTGTTGTTTGTACGTTTCAATCTCCACGAGCAACGATTCAAAGTCATTAATGGTTTCCACCATCGCCGGGACCGAGGTCCACACGCTTTTGTTTGTGTTCAGATGGAACTGAACGACCCGATACATTGCTAATTTGTTTATCAATCGTTTAAGCATGGGCTTCAATTTTAAATTAATGATACTTCGTGTCCGTTTATTGGTGTGTAAAGATAAAAAAATGAAGATTACCAGTCAATAAATAAATGCTGATAACTAGGAAATAAAGAGTGACAATCAAAAAATTAAAGCTGAATATAGATAAACTAATCCTGATAACTAATTAATAGAATCTAAAAATAAATAAACTAATAGTAAAAGAAGAAAAATGGATAGTAAAATTAAATAAATTAAGATCGAAAATAAATAAATCAAATCCGGCAGAGGATCAATGAATGTTATAAATAAAGAAATGAATGTTGACAATTTAAAAACAGACAAATGCTTTTGCTTGGCTAAAACTCGTTTTCTAAAATGTCATCTATCTGGGTTTTATTCTCAGGAAGATAATTGCTTGCAATATCCCAGATTATTTCATAATCAATGCCAAAGTATTCGTGGGATATTTTATTTCGCAGTAAATACATTTCATTCCAGGGAACTTCCGGATATTTCGTTTTAATTTCAATCGGTAAGTTCTTCGAAGCTTCACCAATTACTTCAAAGTTGCGAATTACGGCGTCAACGGTTTTGTAATCTCTTTTAAATTCAGTGAATGAGCAATTCTGGATATATTCGGCAATCCGCGACATTGCAGTT
>Ga0302288_1001823_pt1 | contig 13166 bp, 13 predicted proteins | sample III_Fen_N1_1_FD_194549 | JGI IMG/M metagenome (GOLD analysis project Ga0302288, IMG submission 194549) | Peat permafrost microbial communities from Stordalen Mire near Abisko, Sweden - III_Fen_N1_1 | ecosystem: Environmental > Terrestrial > Soil > Wetlands > Permafrost | place: Sweden: Abisko...
ATGAATTGAATGTCGTATTTTTCCTGAGCTTCGCGGTACAGTTCTTCGAAATGCTTGCCATACATGCGCAAATCCATGTAAAAGCAATAAATCTCAGCTTCGGGCAAACGTTTTTTGAGTTCGATGGCCTGTTTTACGCCTGTGATGCAGCAAACTTTGGAGCAATAATGGTTTCCCGATTTTTCGTCGCGCGAGCCAACACAATGTACAAAAGCAATCCGTTTTGGATTATTTCCGGCAGCCACCGTGAGGTCGCCATTTGGCAGAAGTAATTGTTCCAGGTCGGCTGAGGTAATTACATGATCGTAAATTTTGTAGCCATATTCTTCCTTGCGGCGGGCATCAAAGAGTTCATAACCGGTGGCAACCACCACGGCATCGGCTTCCAACTGCTGATTGGTTGAAGTTTCGATGCTGAATTGATTGTTGTTCCGCTGAACCGATTTCACTTCGGTTTTAAGAAGGATTGAAAAGTCTTTTTCGCGATACTTTTCCTGAAGTGCGTTTGTGATTTTTTCAGCCGGAGTGAAATCAGGAAAAAGATAAGACCAGTTGTTCAGTTTCCCGCCAACTTGAGCATCTTTTTCGATCACAGTTACCCAATGTCCTGCATCTGTCAGTGCACAGGCTGTTTCCATTCCGGCAATTCCGCCTCCTATTATTACAATGTGTTTCATTTAGCCTCCCCCAACCCCCTCCGAAAGAGGGGGCTTAAAACCGATGTTTGTTTGTTGTTTTTGTTTATTATTTCTCGTTCGATATTGGTTATTGGGCATTTTCAAATTGCCAAATTGTCGAATTAGTACCCACAGCCCACCATCATTGGTTTTCCGATTTGTTTTCCTTCTTTGTTGGCATATTTTAGTTCAGGATCGTACTCAATTCCCATTTTATCGAGCAATGGTTCAACATTGGTCTGGTGCATTTGCATACCCATGTCCCACGGGTTGTAACCCAGCACCAGTCCGGCCATTTCTTCGTAGGTCATTACCGGGATTCCCTGTCCGTTTTCACCATACGTTTTGCCTTCCATTTCTTCAATCACATATTGCCAACGGTCGAGAAACATCGGGCATCCCGGACAGTTACTAACAATGGCATCGGGATGATAGGGTTCCATCGATTCAAATTTCTTCCGGGAATTGGAGACCGAATATCCCCGGTTCGACATCACAAGATATTGCCTGAACCCAAATCCGCAGCAGTGGCGTCGTTCGGGATAATCAATCACTTCGCCGCCCCATGCTTCGATCATTCCGACCAGCACATGCGGAAATTCGGCGCCTCCAACACCTTTGCACGGAAACATTTTGGAATAATGGCAACCAATATGTTCGACAATTTTCAGCGGTTTACCGGTTTGTTGATTGATCAATGGATGCTTTGCTTTGTCGGCTATCTTTTGCCTGAATTTATAGACAATGTCGCTGGCATGTGCCACATTCTGTGGAATTTCAAATTCGCGTCCGGTAGCTTCTTTGAGGTAGTGCCGTACTTTTTCCAATTCCGCCGGAAATTCCTTCCAGGTTTCGATGATTTCGTTGTAAATGCCAAACGAGGTAATGCACGAAACTGCGAGGTTTTGATAACCGGCTTCGGTCATCAGGGCAAATTGCCTTGCTGCGATGGTTTGTATGGTGTCGAAAGGAACAATGTCAGAATGATAACCGATACCTGAACAGGTTGTATGATGCGGATTTTCGTAAATGTCCTTGTCGAGTTCTTCCCGCAGTATTTTGAGGAAAGTTTGTTCCGAACCGGGAAAAAAGTTTTGACGGATACAACTTCGAACATAAAAATAATGATCGTCGGCTATTTCCTTTTGATAGTCCTGCCACACTTGTATTTTGCCTTCTTTCTTCATTCTTATTGCCGATTATGTTTGCCGTTGTTGGTCGTAAATGTGTGATTGATATAGTCCGTTAATTCTTCGGTGTCATCCGCAAAGCCCATGCTTTTAGCCTTTATTTTCGAGAAGTGTTCGATCTTTCCGAAGCGTTCGAATCCTCCGGTAACATCAAAAATCCGGCTAATTTCGTCCAGCGATTCCTGTGGTATTTTACGCAAAGCGCCCACACCGTCACCTTGGTAATTGGCTCCAACCCGCTTGTACACTTCCACTTTATTTTCGAAGATCCATTCGCCAACCGGGCCTTGTTCGGGATGAAGTTCAGGAACCAGATTTTCGGGAAGGATGCAGTAACCCTTTTTAACGATATTTTCGCCGATCACCCGTTTAATGACGAGCTGTTGCCGGCCTTTTTCCGATTCGGCGAAGAAACCAAGCTCTTGCGATAACGCGCGCAAAGCCATGATAATGAGTCCGACACAATTCCCACGCGGACATCTGGTTTTGCATGACATACATTCACCACAATACCAGATCACATCGCTTTTCAGAAGTTCTTCAATTTTCTCTTCGTCTTTTGATTGTACAATACTGGCAATTATTCGTGGGTCGTAGTCGTAAAATTCGGCAGCGGGGCAGATGGCAGTACAAACACCACAACTCATGCACGATTTCAGACCTTCGGTAAACCGGACATCTTTGGTTAATTCCTGGTATAGTTCCATTTTTGAATTCGTGGTAATAACAACGCGAAAGTAGTTCATCTGATCATCATCCTACTCAGTGCAAAATCGTATTCGTTGTAAGTATTTGTGCTTACTCTGGAAATTATTCTTCCTTGTTGAAATCGAAATAGAGCGTCAGATTTTTTTCGTACAGGAACATATTGGGCTGGCTCATAGGCCCTAGACTTTCGGGCTTGCTGAATTTGGTTCCGATAGGATTGATCCCATGCAAAAATGAAATATTTCCGGAAGGAAATTCGGGTGAAGTATTGTCGTTCGAGGCTCCCAGAGGTTTTTCGGGCGTAAACAGTCGAAGGAAAACGTCTTCGTCGGGACAAACAATAGTGAAGTCTTGTTCTTTTGACTGAATGGTTGCCCAGTAGAAGTTTCGGTGGTATCCTTTAAATTCAGGATAAACCCAACTTTCGCCGGTAATTGTATTGTTATAGGCTTTTTCCCAAACATTCAGGGTATTTCCTTTCATCCGGTTTTTCCAGACCCGGTAAGGCCCATAACCCATCCAGCGAACTCCTTTTACCTGGTCTTCAGGATAATCGAAACTGATGCCCATAAATTTATTCTCATAAGGCGCTTTGTACAGCACTTCCAGCTTTAGCCATCCTGACGGTTGAACGGTCCATTTTACCTTTTTCAGATCGCCTTTGTAAATACATTCAACAACCTGGTTCGAACCTTCGGAATAATTTTTTAACTCCTGAAATTCGGTCGATCCGGTTGCCGGAACTGGGCCATGAAGAAAACTGATCGGTTGATTTTTATTCTTAATGCCTGCCAGGAAGCCGGTTTTTTTATCCCATTTGAATGAAAGGTCGTTAATCTGGGCGGTAAGGCTTACCGCATCTTCCGTGATTTTGACTTTACCAGTCCGGTCAGTGGTAACAATTTCATCAGCAATGGCTTTTGCGCTTTTGATGGGCCAGCTCCAGGTATAAATTTCGCGTCCATAACGATCGGTTGCCGTAATGTAAAGCACGTCGCTGCTGAAAAAATGAACCGGCATGAACATTTTGAGTATTCCTTTTTGTCCGGGTGCCAGGTCGGGCGATTCAATGGTTCCGGTTTCATTCACTTTCCCGAAATCCTGATACGGATTTTGCAAATCAATCAGGCTATACGTGAATTTGCAGTCTTTCAGGTTCGTATAAATGTATCGGTTTTCGATCGGGAATTCGCCGTTGAATGTGGAGGTGATGTATCGGGTTTCGAAAAACACCGGCGACCATATTTCTTTGATGGCAAAGTAACTGCCTTCTTTTTCGAGATTTGGACCTAAAATGCCATCGGCGGCATGGTTTCCATCGGTATCCAGTATCCCGTTTTTGTCGGTCCTGACAACCGCTTCATCGGCATAATCCCACAAGAAACCTCCGGCTGATAAAGGATTGTTCAGCATCATGTTCCAGTAATCTTCCAATCCGGCGCCATGACCACCATCGTACAATCCGTGCAGAAATTCGGTTGGAAAAACGATTTTTCGTCCTTGCTGATGAGTTCCGACACCGTAATTATAATCTTTGTAATGTTGGGTGTCGGTGTTCCTGAATTCGGCCCAAGGATGGATAAGCGGACGCTTTTGCGGATCGAGTTCGTCAAAATAATGATCGAGTTCGGTGTTCCAGCCACCTTCGTTTCCATTGTCCCAAACCACAATTGAAGGATGGTTTATATCTCTGATTAGCATTTCCTGAGCCAGAACTGAGCCAACACGCGTGTCGTAAGCTTTTTGCCAGCCAGCCAGTTCGTCGAGAACAAACAAACCCAGCGAATCGCAAACATCCAGGAAATGAGTGTCAGGCGGATAATGCGACATGCGTACGGCATTCATATTCATGTCTTTAATTGTATTGACATCCTCAATGCTGACCTGTTTGTTCAGGGCTCGTCCGGTATTTGGCCTGAAGGAATGGCGGCAAACTCCCTTGAACATGACTTTTTCGCCGTTCACATAAACGCCATCACTTTCGCGTAGCTCTATGGTGCGAAAACCGAATTTTTCGTTTACTTCATGAATCACGTCCAGATAATCAATCAGTTGAACGTCGACTTTGTACCTGTTCGGAAATTCAGGAGACCAGGGTTTGATGTTTTCGGCAAAGGTTTGCAAATGTGCTACCGGTTGAACTTTATCCAGAATGACCGAAAATGGTGAGCTTACCGGTTCGCCGGAAAGTGTTTTAATCTGGGCTTTTACTTCCATCCGTTCGCGAACGTTATTCAGAAAAACATCCATTTGAAAGGAACCATCGGCTTTGGCATCAAGGGCAATCCGCTCAATATTCGTACGAGGTTTTGCTTCCAGAAAAACAGGACGGAAAATGCCGCCGAAAATCCAGAAATCGCAAATTCGTTCGGCTTTATTAACTCCTTCGTTTTCAGAATGCTTGGCGACTGTAACTTCGAGCAGGTTTTCCTTCCCGAATTTGAGCAGATCGCTGACATCGTACCTGAACCGGTAGAAACTTCCCTGGTGCATTCTTCCAGCCGATATTCCGTTGATTTTCACCTGGGTATCGGTCATCGATCCATCAAATACAAGGTCGACCAGTTTGTTTTTCCAATCTTTAGGAACCTGAAATACATATTTGTACATACCGGTTTCTTTTCCACGGATTTCATCTTTATCGAGTCCGTAATTGTAGGTGCCGAATCCCTGAAGTTCCCAGTTTGAAGGAACTGGTATCTTGGTCCATTTGCCTGAGTTTCGACCTGCTGAACAGAAAAAATCCCAGTCAACGGTATGGTCACTGCCAGTTCCGGATAAATACTGAATTTCGGTTATCTGTGCCTGACTGAATGAAATATTCAGAAAAAAAGAAAGGAAAAATGGAAAAAGAAGTCGTTTCATGACCTTTTGAATTTGGATTGTCGATGGTTTTTCAAAAGTATGAAATTGCAGTGAGAATAAATGATACACCAACAGTAAATGATTTTCGATTTCAAAGCGATTCCTCTCCAATCAGTAGGCATGGCACCAATTGGAATTTAATGATAATACAAATTCTCACGACAGATTTTGGCGTAGTCGGACTGTATTTTTGATGCCAGATATAAACTTAAACTGAATGAAATCAAAAATTACTAATGTTGGAGATATTCAAACCAGCTTATTTGAATCAGAGAAAACCTCTTCCAAAATGAATTTGTCAGAAGTGTTTTCTAGTCGAAATAGTGACTATATCAATGAATTTAAATTGTTTATGGTCCACTTCAATGCGATCCCCAACTTTATTCACGAAATCAAAATCGACTGCAAAAAAGCGAATCGGTGGTTTCTTGATAGCTACAAGTCTGAAATAAAAGAATGTTATTATGACAAGCTTTATTACAATCAGAATAAATCTGCCGAACTTGACGATATTTTTTATATCCTTTATGACGACCTGATCGTTGATTTCGATACTCAAAAATCAATTGCCCGATTTCTTTTCCGGAAAACGGACGTTAAAATGGTCGAAGCAATTATTAATGGCGTTCACAAATTCAAAGAAAAAAAGGCAAAAGGAAAACCCGAAATATCGCTGTTGGTTACTGCCCGTAATAGCATAGATACAAAGAGTTTACAAATTACAAAACCCAGGTTGAACATCGGGGATAATTACAACGATGATTTCAAAGAAATTCATCAGACTATTCTGAAAAGACTTTCCCGGAAAAATGATAAAGGTCTTGTACTTCTGCATGGTAAGCCGGGTACAGGTAAAACCTCTTACATTCGCTATCTGATTTCGTCACTCCGAAAAAATGTGATTTTTTTACCTCCCAATATGGCAGGCGCTATTACTAATCCCGACCTGATTTCAATTTTAATTGATAATCCCAACTCAATTTTTGTAATTGAAGATGCTGAAAATATTGTAGTTGACCGCGATAAGAATGGTCAATCGCCTGTTTCGGCCTTGCTGAATATTTCGGATGGTTTACTGTCCGACTGTCTGAATATTCAGGTAATCTGCTCTTTCAATACCGATATTTCAAAAGTTGACAGCGCTTTAATGCGGAAGGGCAGATTAATTGCCAAATACGAATTTAAAGAACTGGAAACGCAAAAAGCTCAGGCGCTCTCGAATAAATTGGGATTCAGTACCGAGTTTAATTCTCCGATGACCCTGACTGCCATTTACAATCAGCAGGAAATAGACTTTCTGCAGATCAAAAAACGGAATACAATGGGTTTTAAATCAGATAATTGTTAACTATGGACATCACTTTTATTTCGGATACACATGGCGCCCATGAGCGATTGATACTAAATCCTGGAACTGTTTTGATTCACGCAGGTGATGTTACTGAATATGGTACAGAAGACGAAGTTTCAGATTTTTTGCAATGGTTTTCGAGACAACCGTTTACCTATAAAATTTTTATAGCCGGAAATCATGATTTGTTTTTGGAAACATGCGCCCCGGCAAAAAGGAAAAGGATGATTCCTTCTGATATTATCTATCTGCAAAACATTGGAATAGAAATTGTTGGTTTGAAAATTTGGGGTTCGCCGGTTACGCCCTATTTTTTAGGAATGGCCTTTAATGCCCGGCAAGGAACAGAAATTGAAAAGGTTTGGAATAAAATTCCTGCCAACACCGATATTCTGATTACACATGGGTCGCCAAAAGGAATCTTGGACAAGGATGTCGGTAGTGAGGAGCTACTAACCCGAATCAATCAAATACAACCAGCGGTGCATTGTTTCGGACATGTTCATGGGCTAAACGGAATTGAAACAATCAATGGTACAGCGTTTATCAATGCATCGATCGTCAATTGCCTTGATCCATTTAAGAATGAAGAATACCGGATGGTGGGCAAACCAATCATTTATAAAATTTGACATGAACACATTCACTGCCATTGATTTTGAAACTGCCCACGGCAAACGCTGGAGCATCTGCCAGGTTGGACTGGTGCGCGTTGAAAACGGTTTGATTACCAACGAACTCAGTATTTTGGTACAGCCACCCAATAACTTCTATTGGGACTGGTTTATTGGTATCCACCACATTACTCCTGAAATGACCTGGAATGCGCCCACTTTTGCATCTGTTTGGCCTTTGTTTGAATCATTTATTAAAAACCAAACGGTGGTTGCGCACAACGGTTTTAGCTTCGATTTCAATGTATTGGCCAAAACGCTTGAATACTATGGTTTGCCCATTCCCGAATACGAAAAGCATTGCACTTACCGCTTGTACAAGGACAATCTTTCATCGCTCTGCCAACGATTTGAAATTGAATTGAATCACCACGAAGCGTTGAGTGATGCGAGGGCGTGTGCGGAGTTATTTTTGTTGCATTATAAAAATTGAAAACCATGATCGAAAATTGGGAAGAATTCTATGAGGAAATTGTAAAATAATTACAGGGAATTTAAATTTTTGCCACCAAACATCAAGTAGGCGGTTTTAGAGAGTTGAAACCCTTTTGTCATTTATTATTTAAATATCAGTATTTCAATATATTGTAATGTTACAGAACATATAATTATTGTTTCCAAATTTGTTTAACTTCAAAATGATTCTTTAACTTTGAGATCATAAAAGCTATATTTAATATAAATTTTAAAATAATAGTATACAATTTTTAATACTCAAATCTAATAGGAGAAAATAATTATGAAAGTATCAGAAGAATTCGACACATTAAATGGAGGTAAAATTCAAATTGCAAAAAACGCTGATGGTGGTAATTCAAGTTGGGGTGAAAAAGAAAGTTACCAAGATGAATCAATCAGGTTGGCTTGGTATAATGAAAAAGGAGGTTTTGATCCTATTTCTTCTGCTGAGTTGCCAATGTGGGGACTAAAGGAATTAATGAAAGTAGTAGCTCAAAAGGATATGCTTTCAAAGTCAGATAGTGCTGAGTTAATAGGATACTTATCTGCTTCAATATACCGCCAATTACAAAAAGAAAACCTTTGATAATCATTTAATTCCACGGTTAACCATATTTTGGAGATACTAAGTAAAAAACTAGTTAAATACTAAAAAGTTATGACAAGAGATGAATTTGAAGAATGCGATTCCAAGTTACTCAAAATTGAACATTATGCGAAGTATCCAAGCATGATACCATGGATTGGAAACTATTATGGGGAAAAATACAAAAGGGTTTTATTTGTTGCAGAAAGCCATTATTTCCCAGATAAAAGTACAGCTCAAATGGACGCTGACCTCTGGTATCTCTCAAGTCAGGATAATCTTAACAGTGATGAATTGGATTACATTAATACTAGAGACGTCATATCAAATCGATATACTAAGAACGGAATCTGGAAAAATCCGGGACAAATAATGATTAATCTAGGTATTTTGCCTCCTCCTGAAAGTAATAATGTTTTTGAATGGTTTTGTTTTTACAACTTTTTCCAAAGACCTGCACAGAAGGAAGGGAAAGAGTTACAAATAAACGACCTTGATAAAAGAATAGCTAAAGAAGTATTCAATGCGAATCTAAAAATATTGAATCCGGAAATTGTAATTTTTCTTAGTTCAAAAGCATGGATTTGTTGCAATAGCAAAGGAACTGATGATATCGTTTTTGATTTCGTTCCGCATCCAAGTAGTCGTTGGTGGAATCGTAAATCATTAAAGTATTGGATCGAAGATAAAATTCCATTAACTGGAAGGGAAAAGTTTGAAAAATTAGTATGTAGTTTTTTGAGATAGATTATTCTAAAATATCCTTCTACTAATCCTTTCTCTACCTAATTTATCCTGATAAAAAAGAACTCACTGACCAGTCTCACCTGGGTAGTGCCGTTTTTGAAACTCCATGCATCGTTGCAAATTACTTTCCAGTACTCTTATAATTTTCAATAGGTTCCGCCACTTGGTTGAGTGGTTGTGTTTCCGGAGAGGCAACCTCTTCACTTTCGGCAGGTATGATTTCAACCACCAGTTTAAAAACAATTACAGGCGCTTTACCAACTGTCAGCGAAAGTTCGATCAACTTTTTAAGCGTATAGTTAAACTCTCCTTTCATTACTTGCGACACGTTCCCTTTTGATATGCCAAGTTACTCAGCAAACTGGTTTTGAATTAGGTTGTTGTCTTTCAAATAGGCAGTTACCTGGCAAAAAATCTCATTTCTCAATTCTCTGGAATAACCTAATTTTTCTCAAGCAAGAATGTTTATTTCCATGGAAAGAATGAATTATTCCGAAGCGGGAAAGTTTTATTCCGAAGCAAGATCGAATTATTCCGAAGCAAGAATCTTTTATTCCGAAGCGGGAACGGGTTATTCCGAAGCAAGATTGAATTATTATGAAGCGGGAAAGATTTATTCCGAAGCAAGAATGTTTTATTCCGAAGCGGGAAAGATTTATTCTTCGGGGTAAATGTTTTATTGGAGTAAAAAGTTGCTTTCCGGATAACTTTACTTTCCGGTAGTCTTATAATTTTCAATTGGTTCGGCCACTTGGTTGATTTGAGAAGTTTCCGGGGAGGAAACCTCTTCATTTTCGGTTTGAGTGATTTCAGCCAGCGGTTTAAAAACAATTACCGGCGCTTTACCAACTGCCAACGAAAGTTCGATCAGCTTTTTAAGTGTATAGTTAAATTCTCCTTTCATCACTTGCGACACGTACCCTTTTGATACACCAAGTTGTTCTGCAAACTGGTTTTGAGTCAAATTATTGTCTTTCAAATAGGCCGTTACCTGACGGAAAATCTCATTTTGAATGATCTCCAGCCAGTACTCCGGTTTGTTCACTAATTCTTCGCGTTTAAGCATTGTCTTGTTTTTTAACGGTTCAAATATTCTTTTTTTATCCGGCGAAAATGGTTGATATCTTTCTGTTGTGTTATCTTTTTCCCGCCGCAAACAATTACTCTTCCGGTTTTCTCTTCATGGAACAGATATACCCGCAAATGCCTGGTTTTGATTTCATATTCCTTTACCAATTCCTTTTTTGGCGTGATATTCCTAAATTTTTCCTTTGGCAGCAATTTGCCATCAGCAATATCCTGTAACCGGGTTTGAATAGTCACTAATTCTGAAGAATAGGAACCTTCAGTTTCAATTTGTCTTTCAAACTCATCATATTCACTTCGGTTGTTCACCAGTAACTTGAAAATATTGATCTGGCCAGCGATTTCATCAATGTATTTTAGTGCAAATTTATTCATTTTGGTTTAGTTGTAACTATACTAATGGAATTTTCTATAATTCGTATGTTCCAAAGTTATTAAAAAACAATGTTTAATTTATACCACGACGGATTCTGGCGTTGGTTAATGTTACCTTTGATTCAAAAATTAAAAGGCTATGACAAAACGGGAATCAGTTTTACGGTACATCCACATCATGAACAAACTCAGAACAGGACCGGCAACTTTTGAGCAAATTGATGATTATCTTACACGCCATTCTGAGTTACAGGGTTCTAACTTTAACATGTCGAAACGCCAGTTTCAGCGTGACTTAAAGGATATCGAATCCATCTTTGAAGTTGAAATCAAGTTCGATTTCAGAAGAAAAATTTATGCCATCAATGACGATGAAAATTCGGAAATGAGTAAACGCAGAATGGAGGCACTGGATGTTTTTAACGCGCTGAAGATTGGTGAATCGAGTTCACAGTCAATACATTTCGAAAAGCGGAAGCCACAAGGCACAGAAAATTTCCACGGTTTGCTGCACGCTATAAAAAACCAGTTACAAATATCGTTTACCTACCAGAAATATTGGGAGGATACTATCACTCATCGAACAGTTGAGCCATTAGCTTTGAAAGAATTCAGGAACCGCTGGTATTTACTGGCGAATGATCAGAAAGATAATCAAGTAAAGAGCTTTGCTTTTGATCGTTTGACAGAACTGGAAATCACTAAAAAGCGGTTTCAACCCGACGTAAATTTTGATGTAAACGAGCATTACAAATTCTGTTTCGGGATCATTAGTCCGACCGACCATGAACTGGCTGAAGTGATACTAAGTTTTGATCCTTTTCAGGGGAAATACATCAAATCCTTGCCTTTGCACGAAACTCAGGAAATTTTGGTTGAGGACGAGCATGAAGTTCGTGTCAAATTGAAAATTTATTTGACCCATGATTTTTTGATGGAAATTCTGTCTCATGGTGAGAATGTGAAAGTGATTCAACCGGTTAGTTTAATTGAGGAATTGAAGAATTCGCATCAAAAAGCATTAGCCCAATATTCTATTTCATCTTCCCGGCCTACAACTTCAAATTAACAAAAACCGACAAAGGATTGGAACGATATCGCTGATTTTTTGAGTCGGAAAGTACTGGATGATGCGTTACTTCATTCGTCACAAAAGTTATATGACTGGTATTCACAGGGTTTATTTTCGGTTTTGATGACTGTATTTCGCTGTTCTTTCCCTTTGTTAACGACGAAGGAGTAGCAGAAATCAATGATTTCGTCGAAATTGGCAGTCATTGGTTTGCTGGCTATTTCGTGTGAAGCATTGCAGTAAGTATATAACCAATAGGGAGTTCCAAGTTTTTTTAGTTTTTCGGCAATCGTATGCGAACCGTGTAAAATCAGGTACCCCGGTTGCGATTTGTTGCAGTAACGATGTGGCGCAGTTGAATAGGGAACCATATTGTCGCATGTTCCATGAAAGAGGAGCGATGGAATAGCCGATTCCTTGAAAATACGCGAAGTGTCGGGAACAGCGCCAGCCATCGAAATTACTCCGGCGTATGAAACTGGTCCACTGTCGAGTCCATAGCAATAGGGTGGTTGGTAGGCTGTATTTAAAACTGTTTCTGCACCGGCACTACTTCCCGAAAGAATGATTTTCTGAGGATCAATTCCCATCTGATCCCGGTTTTTGATCATGAAAAAGGTGGCATCCTGAAGATCTTCAACCGCATTGTTAAAGGTATTTCGCTTGTCGATTGCCGGGCAGTCGCAGCCAAAGCCTGTTTCAGTTCCTTTCCGGGTAAGCCGGTACGAGATTGAAGCAGCCACGTAGCCGTGTTGTGCCAGTTTTTTACAAAAGAGTTTTATACCCGGATCGTCGCGTTTCCCGTCCATGAAACCTCCACCATGAACGTAGAAAATTAAAGGCCTTTTTTGCTGGTTGTCGAAGAAGGGAGTGTAAACATCAAGGTCGAGCGACTTTCCGTCTTTAAAGGAATAGGTGTAGGTGTCAACCTTCACTGAATCTGTTATTTCGTCCTTGTAGCGTTCTTGTGCTTCAATCTTCAGGTTTAATATGACCAGGAAAAAAAAGAGCTGAAAAAAAATCGAATTATGCCGCATTATTATGCATGATTTAAGTCGTGAAAAAGTAAAAAAACGTATAAATTTAGAAAAAAAAGAGTCATGGCAATTATTACAAGCAGAACAAGTGAAAATGGCAGGATCTCCTTTTCCTATGATCGCTGCAATGCGTGTGGACTTTGCGTTAAAGTTTGCAAAGATTTTTCCTTGAAAATGGAGGACAATCGCCCGGTTGTAAGCGAAAATTCAATATTTGGATGTATGGCTTGTGGACAATGTATGGCTGTTTGTCCCAACAAGGCTATTCAGGTTTCCGGTAGGGAGATTTCTGCAAACGACTTGATTGATTTGTCGGAGATTACGAACAAGACAAACTAC
>Ga0302288_1001825_pt1 | contig 13138 bp, 9 predicted proteins | sample III_Fen_N1_1_FD_194549 | JGI IMG/M metagenome (GOLD analysis project Ga0302288, IMG submission 194549) | Peat permafrost microbial communities from Stordalen Mire near Abisko, Sweden - III_Fen_N1_1 | ecosystem: Environmental > Terrestrial > Soil > Wetlands > Permafrost | place: Sweden: Abisko...
CATGGCCACTTTGCCGGCCAATACAGACAAAGATATTCCAACCATTGGTTTTATATCCCACATGGATACAAGTCCGGATATGAGTGGAAAACATGTGAAGCCAAGGATAGTAAGCAACTATGATGGTGAAAACATCGTTCTCAACGAAGAAAAAGGAATTATTTTTGAAACATCGAAATACCCCGAGATACTTCAATACAAAGGGCAGGATATAATTGTCACTGATGGAACTACATTACTTGGTGCTGACGATAAAGCCGGATTGGCTGAAATTGTGACTGCCATGGAATACCTGATAGTCCATCCTGAAATCAAACATGGTAAGATTCGTGTTGGTTTTACCCCTGATGAAGAAATTGGACAGGGGGCCGATCATTTCAATGTAAACCTGTTTGCAGCTGATTGGGCTTATACCATGGATGGTGGCGAAATAGGCGAACTGGAATATGAAAACTTTAATGCTGCCGGTGCAAAGGTCCATTTCAACGGTACCAATGTTCATCCGGGATATGCGTACCATAAGATGGTAAATTCCATGCGCATTGCCCAGCAGTTTATCGGCATGCTTCCTCGTCATGAAACTCCTGAACATACAGAAGGGTACGAAGGTTTTTATCATTTGACCAATATTGAAGGGACAGTTGAGAAAACAACGGTAAGCTACATAATCCGTGATCACGACCGCGATCGTTTCGATAGTCGTAAAAAGGAATTTGAACATCTGGTTCATAAAATCAATGCTGAATTTGGCGAAAATACAGCTACATTGGAAATGAAAGATCAATATTACAATATGCGTGAGAAAATCGAACCGGTCATGCATGTTATCGACCTGGCTTTTGAAGCAATGAAACAGGTCGGCGTTACTCCCGATGTGAAACCTATCCGCGGTGGAACCGATGGCGCAAGACTTTCATTCGAAGGACTACCCTGCCCGAATATATTTGCAGGAGGCCACAATTTTCATGGTCGTTTCGAATATGTGCCTGTTCAATCCATGGAAAAAGCCATGCAGGTCATTATAAAAATCGTGGAAAACATAGCAAAAAAATAATAACATCAAATTAAAATAAACTATTTCAACTAAATGAAAACAACTCCATTTACCATTCGGCATATTGAACTTGGTGCCAAAATGCATGAATTTGCAGGTTATAATATGCCGATAGAATATAGCGGGATAACAGATGAACACATGACAGTCCGCAATGGTGTAGGTGTGTTTGATGTCTCCCATATGGGCGAATTCTGGGTAAAAGGACCAAATGCTTTGACTTTTCTGCAAAAAGTAACGTCGAATGATGTTTCAATCCTTACACCCGGTAAAGTGCAGTATTCATGTTTCCCGAATGGTAAAGGCGGTATTGTGGATGACTTGCTGGTATATCATTTTGAAGAAAATAAATACCTGCTGGTTGTTAATGCCTCAAATATTGAGAAAGACTGGAACTGGTGTGTAGAGAATAATACCGAAGGTGCGGAGCTTGAAAATGCTTCCGACTGGATGGCACAACTGGCAGTACAGGGTCCAAAAGCAACAGAGATGTTGCAGAAGCTCACGTTAGTCGATTTGTCTGAAATTCCTTATTATTCTTTTAAGGTGGGTAGGTTTGCCGGAGTTACCGATGTGATTATTTCAAATACCGGATATACCGGTGCGGGAGGATTCGAACTTTATTTTTATCCTGAAAATGGCAAGAAAATATGGAGTGCCTTGTTCGATGCAGGAGCTGAATATGGCATTAAGCCTATCGGCCTGGGAGCACGTGATTCGTTGAGACTGGAAAAGGGATTTTGCCTCTACGGGAATGATATCGACGATACCACTTCACCCATTGAAGCAGGACTTGGATGGATCACGAAATTTAAAGAAGGCAAGGAATTTATTGACCGTCCGTTGTTGGAAAAACAAAAAACGAATGGTGTAAGTCGTAAACTGGTTCGTTTTGAGTTGAAAGGACGGGGTATTCCACGTCACGAATATGAGATTGTAAACGATAAAAATGAAAAGATTGGCCATGTTACCTCGGGTACCATGTTGCCCGACAGCAAGAAAGGAATTGGAATGGGGTATGTACAAACAGCTTACAGCAAACCGGGTTCGACTATCTTTATCAAGATCAGGGCGAATAATATGGAAGCTGTTGTTGTAAAGTAGAATATTCTTCAACCGGATCAATCCGGCGATATTTAATCGGTTTCAACTAAAAAAAGGTCTTATCAGTTGATTTACATATAATGTAAATTTTACTGATAAGACCTTTTTCTTAATCAAAGAGTCTGTTACAACTCTATTTTAGTCAGGTTCTTAGTTTTGATTTCTTCGACGATTGCATCAAGAACTGCAATGGCAGTCATATTTACGATATCGCGTACAGAACTTTCAACATCTAAAATGTGAACAGGTTTGTTTAATCCCATTTGGATTGGTCCTATGCTTTCAGCAAGTCCCATTTCTATCATCATTTTATAAGCTGTATTAGCTGAACTAAGATTAGGGAAAATCAATGTGTTTACATTGCGTCCGCTCAATTTGGAGAATGGATATTTTTTATCACGAAGTTCTTTGTTTAAGGCAAATGTAACCTGCATTTCACCATCCACAATCATTTCAGGGTATTTGGTATGTAAAGTCTCAACAACCTGATGTACGCTTGCCGGACTCCCTTGTTTGTCTGAACCGAAGTTTGAGTACGAAAGCATAGCCATAACTGGTTCGTGTGCAAAGAACTTAACCGTATCATGTGTTAGCTTGGCAATATCAATAAGTGCTTCAGTGGTTGGGTGACGGTTGAAGAGCGTATCGGCTAAAAAGAATGTTCCTTTTTTTGTATTCATAATGTGCATGGCAGCAATATGATTTAATCCGTCGCGTACTCCGATAACATCTTTGGCTGCCTGAACTGAATCGGCATACTTGGTATATACCCCGGTAATAAGCGCATCGGCTTCACCGGTTTCAACCATCATCATACCGAAATAATTACGTTCGTACATTTTTTCATAGGCTTCATCAAAAGTCATACCTTCACGGCTTCTTTTCTCTGATAATCTGTGAGCATAAGCTACCCTTCGTTTTTCTTCACGATCATGACGTAGATTGATTATTTCAATACCTGTCAAATCAATATCATTCTCTAAAGCGATACTTGCAATCTTTTCTTCATTTCCCAATAATATAGGAAAACAGATACCTTCAGCCAAAGCAGATTCGGCTGCTTTAAGCATATTTTTATGATTCGATTCGGAGAATACCACTCTCTTTGGATTCTGACGTGCTGTATCGTAAAAACGACGCAACATCTTATTGTCATTACCCATCAATTCATTCAACTTTTCGTTGTATACATTCCAGTCTTTAATTTCGATACGAGCTACGCCTGATTCCATGGCAGCACGGGCAACAGCCGGAGCAACTGTGGTTAATAAGCGTGGGTCAAGTGGTTTTGGAATAATATAGTCGCGGCCAAAAGTGATTCTTTTCAAATCATAGGCAGCATTAACAACATCAGGAACAGGTTGTTTGGTTAATTCAGCAATTGCATGTACGGCAGCCACTTTCATTTCTTCATTAATGGTCTTTGAACGAACATCCAATGCACCACGGAAGATATAAGGAAAGCCTAATACATTATTGATTTGATTCGGATAATCTGAACGGCCTGTAGCAAAAATAATATCTTTACGTGCCGACATGGCATCTTCGTATGATATTTCTGGATTTGGATTTGCTAATGCAAAAACGATTGGATTTGCATTCATGGTTTGTACCATTTCTTTGGATAGAATGCCGGCAACCGATAGTCCTAAGAATACATCCGCACCTTTCACTGCTTCTGCCAAAGTTGTGATCGTGCGATCAGTGGCAAATGGCTTTTTACGGGAATTCAAATCAGTTCGTTGTTTGTTTATAACGCCTTTAGAATCCACCATGACAATGTTTTCCAATTTAGCCCCAAGCTTCATATACAGTTTCGTACATGAGTTGGCCGCAGCACCCGCACCATTGACTACAATGATTACATCTTCAATTTTCTTTCCAGCAAGTTCAAGTGCATTGATTAAACCTGCAGATGATATGATGGCTGTTCCATGTTGATCATCATGCATTAGTGGAATATCAAGTTCTTCTTTTAACCGTTCTTCAATTTCAAAACATTCAGGTGCCTTGATATCTTCCAGGTTAATACCACCAAAAGTTGGAGCAATAGCCTTTACTACCTGAATAAACTTTTCAGGATCAGTTTCATTTACTTCAATATCAAATACATCAATCCCTGCAAATATTTTGAATAATAAACCTTTACCTTCCATTACGGGCTTTCCGGCAAGCGCACCGATATTTCCCAATCCAAGAACGGCAGTTCCATTTGAAATTACGGCTACTAAGTTTCCTTTCGTCGTATAGTCGTAAGCTTTATTTGGATCTTTTTCGATTTCCAGACATGGTTCAGCTACTCCGGGGGAATAAGCTAATCCTAAATCACGTTGAGAACTGTAAGGTTTGGTAGGAATTACCTCAATTTTTCCGGGTTTTCCCTGAGAGTGATAGAGAAGAGCATCTTCTTTTGTTATTTTTGCCATAATAAGTAAATATAAAATAAAATGTATTATAAATTAAGAGTATTTTTTGAATTCTGTCGCAAATATACATAAAAATCTGTCAATATGAAATCATTTAACGTTAATTTCCTACATAATCATTACATATCGAAATGATGGTCATCATTTTTGATAGTGAAGTTATGCCCCCAATGAAAACCTAATCTTTTAAATTCCAAAACTACAGGATGTAAGTTGTAAAAGGTTCCTGGTACTGACGGGTCATAATGAGCTCCGGCAGGTTTATTCAACCGATTTTCATATCCACTCTTCCAGCGTAATGGATTAAAATAGGGATTTATATCAATGGCCATTCCGAGTGCATGCTTTGAAAAATTTGCATTCCGGTAGCAAAAACTATAAGTGTTATTTGCCTGCATGGATACATCATCATCCCAGTTATAATTTACTATTGGAATTGCATGGGCAATCGGAAATTTTTCGTAAAACATAAACCTGAATATAATTCCAATTTTATCTGCAATTTTTACATTGGTAAGAACCTGACCCTGATGAATCTTTTTATCGGTCGAATAATACTGAACGTTGATTAATTTCAGTTGCTGAATGATTTCTTCAGGAGCCTTTGTTCCTCTTGTAGCTTCTTCGAATGTATAATTACAATCTATAATTACCGATGGTTTGTTTCTAACAGTTCTTTTTAATTCAGTTGTGTTTGATTCTTTCTTTTGATGTGAACATGAAACCATTAAAACCAACATTACAAAACAGCTATAAAATCGTATTTTAAACATCTCAATAACCGTGTAATGTTGAATGGTTCAATAAAATAATTCTGTCAAAATAATCAATAAATAAATCTAACCTATTACTCGCAAAGTTACAAAATAAAGAAGTGTTTATCTAAACATAGCGTATTTATTTAAAGGTTATTATTTTGTTTAACACATAGAAACTAAAAAAACGAATTGAATTTGATTAAAAAATATGTACTTTTGCGAAAGAACAAATTCTTCGATTTCATGCAACTAACTTCCCTATCCATACTTAATTATAAAAATATCCGTGAAGCAGAATTGGTGTTCTCCCCGAAAATCAATTGCTTCATTGGGAATAATGGCATGGGAAAGACGAATGTGCTGGATGCAATTTATTTTTTATCCTTTTGCAAAAGCCATTCAAATTCTATCGATTCTCAAAATATCCTGCACAATACAGAATTTTGTTTCATCCATGGCCAGTATTTATTAGGCGATACTACCGAAGATATCTCATGCGGTATTAAACACCGGCAAAAGAAACAATTTAAAAGGAATAAAAAAGAATATGAACGGCTATCCGATCATATCGGGTTATTGCCGCTTGTATTGGTTTCTCCGGACGACTCCGTATTGATTTCAGAAGGAAGTGATGAACGAAGAAAATTTATTGATGGGGTAATTTCCCAGTATAATAAAACCTATCTCAATCAATTGCTTCAGTATAACAACGCATTGAAACAACGCAATGCGATTATGAAGTCCGAACACCCGATAGACGATTCGTTGCTGGAAATCTGGGAAGAGCAAATGGTTTTGTTTGGTACCTATATTTATGAACAGCGTAAACTGTTTATCGATGAATTTGTACCTGTTTTCCAGAAGTTCTATTCCGATATTTCCGGTGGAAACGAACAAATAAGCCTGACCTATCATTCACAGCATGAAGGACAGGATATTAAAACCCGTATGATTGCTACCCGCGATCGTGACCGGATATTGGGATATTCAACTCAGGGTATTCATAAAGATGAGCTTGAAATGCTGTTGGAAGGCTATCCGATTAAACGGGTCGGTTCGCAGGGTCAGAATAAAACCTACCTTATTTCGCTTAAGCTGGCACAATTTGATTTTTTAAAACGTACGCATAATTTATCCCCCCTTTTACTCCTTGATGACATTTTTGATAAGCTGGATTCTCAAAGAGTAAAAAAAATTGTAGAATTAGTTTCAGGTGAAACTTTCGGACAAATTTTTATAACCGATACCAACCGCGAGCATTTAGATCTGATTCTTCAACAACTAGGGCAAGATGCAACCATTTTTAGGGTCGAAAATGGTGAAATATCTTCCTGATACCTGTCAAAATGTAATCTCCTTATGTTTTTTTTTAATAGATATTCAACCTGAAGGTTTTCGGTTTGATATTCTGATTCTAAATACCAAAATTTATTTTTGGAAATAATATTGCAATGTCATATTTTTATATTGCTGATATTTAGATATGTAAAAATATATTCGGAAAACTTTGTCTTTAATATTGTAAATATATATATTTACTATTGGTAATAATAAAATAAATAGGTAACATTGTAGTTCGATTTCATTACGACATTTTATAATCTCAAAACACTTATACTAATCAAATTAAGAAATTTTATCGTGGAAACAAAAACCTTTACTCCGGAAGAAATTAAAGAGTCAACTCTCCAATACTTCAAAGGGGATGACCTGGCTACAAAAGTGTGGGCAACAAAATATGCCCTTAAAGATTCATATGGGAATACCTATGAATTGAATCCGGACGATATGCATCATCGTCTGGCAAGTGAAGTAGCCAGAATTGAAAAAAAGTATCCCAATTCATTATCCGAAGCTGAATTGTTTGAGCTGTTTCGTGATTTTAAATATATAGTTCCCCAGGGTAGCCCAATGACTGGTATTGGAAATAACTTTCAGGTGGCTTCTTTATCGAATTGTTTTGTCATTGGTTTTGATCATGATTCTGACTCTTATGGTGCCATCATTAAAATTGATGAAGAACAGGTACAGCTTATGAAACGCCGTGGAGGTGTTGGTCATGACCTGTCACACATTCGTCCAAAAGGATCACCTGTAAAGAACTCTGCATTGACTTCTACGGGGATAGTACCTTTTATGGAACGATATTCCAACTCTACACGGGAAGTTGCTCAGGATGGTCGTCGCGGGGCTTTAATGCTAAGCGTTTCAATTAAGCATCCTGACTCCGAGAATTTCATTGATGCCAAACTGGAATCAGGCAAAGTAACCGGTGCAAATATCTCGGTAAAACTCCATGATGATTTTATGGAAGCAGCTATCAATAACAAACCTTTTACACAACAATATCCGATTGATTCAAAAGAACCATGGTTCAAAAAAGAAGTTGATGCCAATGCCATTTGGAAAAAGATTGTCCATAATGCCTGGCAATCGGCAGAACCGGGCATTCTTTTCTGGGATACGATTATCCGTGAATCAGTGCCTGATTGTTATGCCGATTTAGGTTATAAAACTGTTTCTACCAATCCATGCGGCGAAATTCCACTTTGCCCATACGATAGTTGCCGCTTGCTGGCTATCAATTTATATTCATACGTAGTTGATCCTTTTACGGATAAGGCAAAGTTTGATTTTGTATTATTCAGGAAACATGTAGGCCTGGCACAACGTATCATGGATGACATTATTGACCTTGAAATGGAGAAGATTGATAAAATCATTGCAAAAATAACTTCCGATCCTGAAAGCAATGATATCAAGAATACCGAATTCCAGTTATGGGAGAAAATAAAGACTAAGACAAGTCAGGGACGTAGAACCGGAGTGGGGACTACCGGTGAAGGTGACATGCTTGCTGCCTTAGGTTTCAGGTATGGTACTGAAGATGCCACTGATTTTTCTGAAACAGTGCATAAAGCTGTTGCTTTGGCTGCTTATGGTTCATCGGTTACGATGGCCAAAGAAAGAGGCGCATTTAAAGTGTACGATGCAAAAAGAGAAGAAAAGAATCCTTACATTCAACGGTTACGTGAAGCAGATCCTGAAATGTACAAGGAAATGGTAAAATACGGCCGTCGCAACATTGCCTGTCTGACAATTGCCCCAACAGGGACTACCAGCATCATGACTCAGACAACGTCAGGTGTTGAGCCTGTATTTATGCCTGTCTATACCCGAAGACGCAAAGTGAATCCGAATGACAAGAATGTACGGATTGATTTCATCGATGAAAATGGAGATTCCTGGGAAGAATACATTATTTTCCATCATAAGTTTGTAACCTGGATGGAAGCAAATGGCTATTCTTCAACTAAGGACTATACGAAAGAAGAAGTTGAAGAAATGGTTACTAAGTCTCCATATTATAAGGCAACTGCCAATGATGTTGACTGGATGAAGAAAGTGCAAATGCAGGGACGTATTCAGAAATGGGTAGACCACTCCATTAGCGTAACGATTAACTTGCCCTCTGATGCTACCGAAGAATTGGTAGGCAGGTTGTATGAAGAAGCCTGGCGTTGTGGTTGTAAAGGTGTGACTGTATATCGTGATGGCTCGCGTGCCGGAGTATTGATTGCTGTTGAAGAGAAGAAAGAAGAAAAGAAAGAAGAGAAAAAAGAGAATTGTTTCTGTTACGATGAAAATCATGTAACACGTCCTAAAGAACTGGAATGTGATGTGGTTCGTTTCCAAAATGCAAAAGATAAATGGATTGCATTTGTCGGTTTATACAACGGCCGTCCATATGAAATCTTTACCGGGCTTGCTGATGATGAAGAAGGTATCTTATTACCAAAGACTATTAATGATGGAAAAATCATTAAAACAGTTGATGAAATGGGAAATAAGCGTTATGACTTCCAGTTTGTAAATAAACGGGGTTATAAGACTACCGTTGAAGGGTTATCCCATAAATTTGATAAGGAGTTCTGGAATTATGCCAAGCTGATTTCAGGAGTATTGCGCTATGGAATGCCTATCGATCAGGTTATTAAGCTGGTTGCAGGTTTGCAATTAGACAGTGAATCCATTAATACATGGAAGGTAGGAGTTGAACGTGCCTTGAAGAAATACATTCCTGATGGTACCCAGATTAAGGAACAACCATGTCCAGAATGCGGTCAGAAAGCATTGATTTACCAGGAAGGTTGCCTGAAGTGTAACAACTGCGGATATTCACGCTGTGGATAATCCAAATGTGGATAGTACAATAAAAAAACGGGTTAGAAATAACCCGTTTTTTTTGTTTTAATATTTTATTGTCAGTACACTCATAAGAGTGGATTATATTCTTACTTATTTTCCATAATAGCCTGGTAGGTTTTCTTTCCTTTCAGATAATATTCCAATACGATACTTTTCTGCAGAATATCCTGTTTATTGTCGGAAGTTGCGTATAAAATGTTTTGTTTCCTCTTTTCTTCAAATACCGGTTGCATATTTTTATAATCCCTGCGTGCTTTGAATACGCTAATAGCATTTTTAGGCTTACCGGTTATAAAAAGTTGAAAGGCTGCTGCATAGTCAAATACAAAGCGCCAGTACATAGTTTTTTCCAATAGCCTGGGAGGTAAGTTTTTGTATAGCATCAACAGGTTGTTCCTGAAATTGAGATACGTTTTGTGCGGGCTCTCGTAGTTTAATGCCCCACCGCCAACATGAAATACCGAGCTTTCGGGTATACATACAATCCGGTATCCCCTGCTTTTCAATCGCCAGCACAAGTCAATTTCCTCCATATGGGCAAAGAATTCATCGTCCAACCCTCCTGCTTTCCAGAACAAATTTGAACGGATCATCAGACAAGCACCGGTAGCCCAGAATATGTCCGTAATGGTGTTATATTGGCCCTTATCCTCTTCTGCTAACCCCAATATACGTCCACGGCAAAACGGGAAGCCAAATCGATCTATATAACCTCCTGCTGCTCCCGCATGTTCAAATTTCGAGCGGTTAGCATACGATAAAATTTTTGGCTGGCAGGCTGCTACTTTTTCATGCCCATCCATATACGCCAGCATGGGGTTTAGCCAACCGGGCGTTACTTCAACGTCTGAGTTTAGCAACACAAAGTAATCGGCTTCCACTTCGGCTAATGCTTTGTTGTACCCTCCTGCAAATCCATAGTTTTTATCGAATACTATGGTTCGGATGGTTGGAAATTTATCTTTTAAAAGAGATAATGAGGTATCGGTCGATGCATTATCTGCCACTATAATTTCAACGCCGGGAATTAAGGAGTTATCAATTAATATTGGCAGGAATTTTTGTAAATAATTTTCTCCGTTCCAGTTTAGTATGACAATTGCTACAGACATCAATGTTATTATGGATTATAGAATTATTTTTAGGAATAAGAAGTTGTTTCAAAACAAAATAATGAAATATATTTGTTTAATCGGTTGTATTGTCACGTTGGAATTTCCAGCGTCTGTGTGACCAGAGCCAGAATTCAGGGTGCGCTTCTATGGATTTTTCAAGCAGCCTCATATACTGTTCTGAAATATCAAATTCAGCTGTTTTGCTTGGTTCAAGTGTAATTGGAATAAACTCGCAATGATAATACCCTCGTTTAACCCTGTTTATTTCAGCATAAAACACCGGATAGTCGAACTTTCGAGCCAACTGTTCAGTTCCTGTCACTGTGGGAGTATCCTGGTTTAAAAACGTGGTCCAGTAATGAAGATTCTTCCCGTTTGGAGTTTGGTCGGATATCATCCAGAAATTGCCAATTTGTTTCTCTTTCTGCAGTCGGAACATTACCCGTAACAGGTCTTTCTTCTCAATTAATTTAGCTCCGTATCGGCTGCGCAGTTGATGAAACAGTTTATCAAACCGATCATTTCTCAACCTTTTATAGATTGGATTGGATGGATGATTTTCGGGTAAATACAGTGAAAATCCCAATAGCCATTCCCAGTTTCCATAGTGGGCAGTCATAATCATAACACTTTTGTTCAACGCGTTCTGATCCAGTATCGCTTGCAAATTCCCATAGGTCATCCTGCGTTCAATATCATTTTCTCCGATGTGCATCTCACTAATTGTTTCGACGATTAAATCGCACAAAAAATGATAATAACGGCGTTCTATCGTTCGTCTTTCTTTTACTGTTTTATCCGGAAAGGACTTTGTCAGGTTTAAACGCACCACGCTTTTTCTATACCCTACAATATAGTAAACAACCGGAAAGAAAATGTCTGAAATTATATACAGGACACGCAGTGGAAGCCACGTGATGATCCAAATAAAAGCATATAAGATATAATACATAAACTGTTGAAAATTAATTATATTCTTTGTTAGCGGTATTCTCTTAAAACAAAAACTTAAATAAGGCTAAACCATGGATATTTGTGGAAAAAACACCAGGCATTCCAAATTATGCCGGTGTTTTTTCTATTGGTAAATTTAATTTATATCCGTCAGTTGATCATATATCAGGAAACAAACTAAATTAATTTGTATATTTTTACGCCTGATTAATCTTCATCTTCCCTGTAGATTCCAAGTGATTTCCCGTATTCATATTCACCGTCCAGAATAATCTGAATATCATCTTCGCTTAGCTTCATTTTATCTTTCTTTGAAGATTTCATGATGTACTTGAACATTTCTTCTTCGTCAATGCTGGCTTCTTCGGTTGAATCTTCATCAATCAACCCATTCTCATCATAAAAATCATATACCACATCCAACACATATTCGATTTTATCATTATCGATCCGGTCTTTTGATTCGGCTGGAATAAAATTGAGAATGAATTTTACGGCTTCGTCTTCATCATATACCAATAAATCTTCTTCTTCTGTTTTCATAATGTATGTTTTTAAAATTTGAATTAAGTACTTGTTTTATTTAAGTTCAAAGATAGATTATTTTTTATAAATCCTGTTTAGATTCCTGATTTTTTTGATAAAATAAACATTTAGAAATGTTTAATTTTAAATCCTCTGTTTTAAGGCTGAACGCGCAAGCTAAGAATACAGGCATCCATTGAATTCTAAAAAACAGGAATTGTGAGTAATCGTCAGGCAATCCACATGATTTAATCCGTGAGTCCACTTTTTCTGGCATTCCGGTGTCCCGGTTTCCCTGAAATGTTTTATACATGTATTATGTATAACTATGTATATTTATTTCTGTTAGCTCCATTCCATCCTATTTTCTAGTTTTCCCCTTCCCTACTTCAAACCCATCAAACTCTCAAACTCTTCAAACATGAAACACAGAACGCTGAACGCTGAACACAATAACCTCACCTCTCCACCACCCAGTCCAGGTTGTCCCATAGTTGTCCCTTAGTTGTCCCATAGTTATCCCATAGTTGTCCCATATAATAAATAAGGTGGGATATATGTAGGTTATGGAAGAAACAACTAATGGAGAATTTTAGATTAACATAAAAGAGATGAAGAATACATCACCCGGAAACTATTTAGAAAACGGAGGAAACCGGTGAAAACAGAGAACTTAAATGCAGAAAAAGAAATAGCCGGAAAATGACACATTAAAAACGTGTAACTTGTAACGTGCAGCTTTTTTCGAATATCTCTCATTTATATAAACATACCCTTATTTATTTTATTGTGCTGGCATTAAATTGCATCTCAAAAATACGATAAAAATTCTTCATAGGATTAGATCAAAAGAGAAGTGATTAGAAAAGAACAAGCCTGAAATAAAAATAAATATTTATCCCAATTGCTAAATAATTGTTTTACAATCAACCTGCATCGGAATGATAAATTAATTTTGAAATATACCTGAAAAAACGAACTATCCTGTTTTCA
>Ga0302288_1001830_pt1 | contig 13107 bp, 13 predicted proteins | sample III_Fen_N1_1_FD_194549 | JGI IMG/M metagenome (GOLD analysis project Ga0302288, IMG submission 194549) | Peat permafrost microbial communities from Stordalen Mire near Abisko, Sweden - III_Fen_N1_1 | ecosystem: Environmental > Terrestrial > Soil > Wetlands > Permafrost | place: Sweden: Abisko...
TCGCATAACTGTTTATACTCCGGCAGGTTATGAAAACAGTAAAGAAAAATACCCGGTTCTTTATTTATTGCATGGTATGGGTGGCGACGAAGAAGCCTGGATGGCGCTTGGCCGTACTTCTCAAATTCTTGACAACCTGATCGCACAAGGAAAATCGAAACCGATGCTTGTAGTAATGACCAATGGTAACGTGGCACAGGAAGCTGCACCTGGCGAATCGAGCCTTGGCTTTTACAAACCTACGATGCAGTTACCGAATACGATGGATGGTAAATTCGAGGAATCGTTTCCCGATGTCATCAAATTCATCGAAAGCAACTACCGTGTAAAAGCCGACAAAGCCGATCGCGCCATTGCCGGATTGTCGATGGGCGGATATCATACCCTGCATATATCGCGCTACTATCCAAACACTTTCGACTATGTTGGCCTATTTTCGGCAGCCATTATGCCAAACAAAGACGTAACTTCAAAAGTGTATGCCAACTTCGACGAAACGTTGAAAACACAGATGAAAAATGGCTACAAACTATACTGGATCGGGATCGGAAATACAGATTTCCTGTATAAAAATGTTGCCGATTACCGGGCTAAACTCGACGGAATGGGCATGAAATATACCTATCGCGAAAGTGAAGGCGGTCATACCTGGACCAACTGGCGAGTTTATTTATCAGAATTTGTTCCTTTACTTTTTAAATAAATCAATATGAAACGAATATCTTATTTGCTGACAACATTATGCTTGTTGGCCGGTTGGTTAACCGCATCAGCCCAGGTTTTTAAAAACAACGACCTGGAAATTTCGAAACTAGAAGATCATGTTTGGGTGGTTGAAACTACCGACAAAACCACGATGTACATCATCGAAGGGAATGACAAAGCAATGTTGATTGACACGGGTACCAAATGTGAAAAGTTGGATGAAGTGATTCGCACAATTACCAAAAAGCCGCTCTATGTTGTCATCACTCATGCTCACGGCGACCATGACGGGAATATTGGCTATTTCAAAGATATTTATCTTCATCCGGCAGATACAGTTCTTATGGACAAAACCTATAAAGGCAAAATTCATTTTGTGAAAGATGGCGATGTGTTCGACTTGGGTGGAAAGAAGATTGAAGTAAGCCATACCCCGGCACATACTCCCGGATCTATCGTTCTGCTCGACAGACAAGCTGGAATTTGCTATTCGGGCGATGCCTTTGGTTCAGGACAGGTATGGTTGCAACTTCGGCCATACTCCCCAATGAAAACCTACATCGAATCGTGCAAAAAAATGGAAAAGCTGATGGATAATGGGATTACCAAAGTTTATTGTGGCCATTATCCGTACGTGAAAAAAGCTTACAACAAGCAATATATTACCGAGATGCGCACGTTGGCCGAAGAACTTGTCAATGGGACAGCCCCAAAAGCCACTCCACATCCTCAAAAAGTGTCCATTGGAAGCGATCATCCAATGATGGTGACGTTAGGCGAAGCCACGATTGTTTTCGATCCGGATCACATAAAATAAAGTAAAATGAGAATAATAAAAGTTTTAGTTGCTGCAACTTCAATAATTGTTTTGGCTGATTGCGCTTCTGCCAAGATTCACAAGTCAGCTTTGCTTCAATACGACAAACAGATAGATGGTATTATCAAACAGATGACACTGGAAGAAAAAGTGAACATGCTCCATGCTAAATTTATGTTTGTTTCATCTGGTATTGAACGATTAGGAATTGCTGATATGAAATATGCTGATGGTCCTTTCGGTATTCGTGAGGAAATGCAACCGAAAGGATGGGCCGGACTGGGATGGGAAACCGACAAAGCTACTTTCTTTCCGACTGGTTCAGCGCTTGCAGCCACCTGGGATCCTGAACTGGCTTATAAATATGGCACAGGAATGGCTCGCGAAGCTCGTTTGCGTGGGAAGGATATGATTTTAGGACCAGCCATCAACATCCAGCGGATACCAACAGGTGGAAGAACCTATGAATATTTAAGTGAAGATCCTTTTTTGAGTTCCCGGCTGGCAGTTGGTTACACCAAAGGAGCGCAGGACAATGGCGTTGCGGTTTGCCTGAAACATTATGCACTGAATAACCAGGAGAACAACCGGGGAACTGTGAATGTTGTGATTGGAGAACGCGCCATGCGTGAGGTTTATCTTCCTCCATTCAGGGCCGCCGTTGAAGAAGCCGATGCTTTCGGGGTGATGTCTGCCTATAATAAAGTAAATAGTTTTTGGTGTGCCGAAAATGATGTACTGCTCAACAAAATACTCCGTCAGGATTGGGGATTTGCCGGCATGGTCATTTCTGATTGGGGCGGAACACATAGCACAGTGAGATCGGTAAAAGCAGGTTTAAATGTTGAAATGCCCGACCAGAAATATTTCGGGAAGGCATTGCTCGATTCAGTAAAAGCAGGTTTGGTTTCCGAAGAAATAATTAACCAGCGGGTTCGCGAAATTCTTCGTGTAAGAATGGCTGTCAAACCTGTTCCTGAAGAAATAGCGAACAAGGAAATGACCTCGCAGCCTGCCCAGCAGAAAATAGCATTTGAAGTGGCCAGCAAATCGATCGTTTTGCTAAAGAACGAAGGCATTCTGCCATTGAAGTTGGAAAACAAACCAATTATTGCGGTTATTGGCGCCAATGCAACTCAAATAATGGCATCGGGAGGATTGGGATCCGGTGTGAAAACATTGTACGAAATCACTCCGCTGGAAGGATTGAAAAGTAGGATTGGCGATAAAGCCGAAATCGTTTTTGCAAAAGGTTACGAACCTGTTAAATTTACCTGGGGAAGAAAGTCGCCCGAGCAATTGGAGAAAGAAAAAATAGAAAAGGAACTAAAATCACAAGAGCTGGCTAAAGAAGCCCTCGAAGTGGCGGCAAAAGCAAATGTTGTCCTTTTTATTGGCGGCGACAACCGCTCTGTTGAGACCGAAGGCAGTGATCGGAAAGATATCTTTTTACCTTCAGGACAAGATGAACTGATCCGGAAAATAGCTGAAGTAAATCCCAACATCATTACGGTACTTACAAGTGGAGCGCCAAACGATTTAAATGTGGTTAAGCCCTATTCAAAAGCGCTTCTTATATCTTGGTTCAACGGCACCGAAGGTGGAAATGCCCTGGCCGATGTGCTTGTTGGAAATATCTCCCCCAGTGGGCGTTTACCATTTACATTGCCAATAAAATTGGAGGATTCTCCTGCTTTTGCGCTGGGAAATTATCAGCAGGCTAAGAAAAACACCGACGTTTTTGCAAAGCTCGTTTCAGAAACCGAACCGGGCGAAAAACAAAATAAAAAGGAAGAAATTGTTAGTGATGATCCAAATACTGCCTTTTATTCTGAAGAATCGTTGGTAGGCTACCGCTGGTTCGACACGAAAAATGTTCCGGTAATGTATCCGTTTGGTTATGGCCTCACGTACACCACTTTTGAGTATACCAAACTTAAAACCGATCAACCAAAATATAAAAAAAATGATGTCATATTGGTTTCATTTGATCTGAAAAACACCGGAAAGATGACTGCAGATGAAGTAGTTCAGGTATATATTCATCGCATTAATCCCAAGGTAGAATGGCCTCAAAAAGAATTGAAAGCATTCTTAAGAGTACCCCTCGATCCCGGCAAGAACAGAACCGTAAAACTTGAAATACCTGTTGAAAACCTTCGTTTCTGGAACAAATCTATCCATAATTGGGATGATGATTTGTGCAAGATTGAATTGTTGGTTGGCTCTTCTGCCAATGATATTAAACTAAAAAAAGAGATTTCACTCAGATAAATTCATATATGTGACGGAGGTGTAGAATATTAATAGAATGACTTTCGAATTTTACCCGCATAATTATAGAATAATCTATTCCGGATCAGTCTCCTTTAGCATCTGGCTCATTTCATCAAATGAAATATTCAGCAATTTAAGGGTTTTCGAAAGCTTGGGAATTTCGTGGGCTATGAATTCTGCCCTTTTTAATTCTACAATTTTTGCAACAGAATCGCTTGTCACAAAGAACCCAATTCCCCGCTTGTTTGTGATGATGTTCTGATCCTGAAGAAAAGTATAAGCCCGCATCACCGTGTTTGGGTTCACCTCAATAGATGCCGCCAGCTCGCGCACCGATGGGATGCGCTCATCGGCAGCCCATTTCTTCTCCAGAATGCCATCGGTTAACAGATCGGCAATCTGAAGAAATATAGCCCGTTGTGAATGAAATTCCATTACAGTTGCCTCCTTAGAAATAGGTGATATGAGAGACCAAAGAAGACGATTAAAAGGAGTAGTGATCCAATTGGAACCCAATCACCCGAAGGGAAAGAAGTTAGAGAAAAAAATCTTATTGATGTGTTTTTTATCCCCATGAGTCCAAAAACTATCAATAGTATTATTCCCAGAGCAAACTTAAATACAATATAGGATGCAATGGCGTATCGTATTTTATTCTTTTTGAAAATTATTGCAAAAAAAGTGCATACAGAATGACTCAATATCAACATTATGAATAACGAAGAAGCTGACAGTTGATCAGCCACCGAAATAGGAAAGCTGCCACTTCTTTCAGGTAGATCAGTCACAAAAGCCAATACTGATGTGCAAATAAATGCTAAAAAATAAAGAATCAAAGGGAAAGCAATGATTGTAATGAATTGTTTTGAAAAAAACTTTATGTTCCTAGATATAGGGATGAGATGATACATCTGCATCGTTTGTTGACGTAATGATTCCTGATAAGAATTAATTGTAAAGACGAAGGTAAATAATGCGATCAGAGGCAAATATTTCGGATATAATACAGAGTGATAGGAGATAAAAATGAAAAATGCTACAAATAACACTATGTAAAAGATCCACATCATGTAATTCGATTTCAATTCGAATTGGAGCATTTTTATAAATGGATGGGGCATGAGAATTCTAGGTTAGAGGTGAAAATTATCTTTTGCGAATGAAATTCCATTATAGTTGCCTCCTGAAAAATAAACGATATGAAAAAACATATAAAATAACAGGGATGAGGCATATCACAAATTCAGGTAATACTGATAATGGATTTCCTGATAGCGTATAAAAAGAGTTTAAAGTGGATGTTGTTCCAAATATTTTATCAAAAACCACTGGTATTGTAAATTGATAAAACATGTAAGCAATAAAAACACTCAATACCTTATAATTTTTTAAACCAATCGCAATAAATGTACATATTGAATGACCTAATATCCATATTATAAATAATAACGAAAAAGATGGTTGATGTGCTTGCGAGCTATTAAAAATAAATGGGCGCGTAATGAAAATTTCTAATAAGGCTACGAGAGCAAAGGTTAAAGAGTAAAGAACAAACGGAAAGGCAATAAATGTTATAAATTGCTTTGACAGAAACTTAGTTCTTCTGGAAATTGGGATCATGTGATATCCTTGCATGGTTTGACTCTTAAGTGATTCTTGATAGGATTTGATTGTAAATAGCCATGCGGGTATACATAACAAAAAGAAAAAAATACAGGATTAAACGACATACCCTGTCTGATTGGAGAATAAACAATAAAAAGAAAAGAGATCGATATTAGCAAACTTATTATCCATTTCTTGTAATTTAACTTCAATTCGAATTTTAGCATTTTTATAAATGGATGGTTCATGGCGCTTATTTTTGAGAAGTGAAAATCTTAGATATCTCAGCGGGTTGGGCGATTGCAGCGTTAAAAAGCAATTCAATATCAACCTGACTCTGTTGGTTCGAGTGATTTACCGATACTGTTTCGTTTTGGTTGAACCCATCGGCTTTAAAGAGCAAATCGCCATTATCAATCTGTTCGTCCGATAATCCAAATGCCAATTTCTCTGCAATGCGGTCGATCGGTTCGTTAATCAATATTTTTCCACTGTACTCGATAATGATGTGATCCATAAGATTAGCTAAATCGCGTACCTGATGGGTGGCCATGATGATGGTTTGTTTTTCATCGAGGGTTGACGCTACCAGTTTACGGAAGGTGGCTTTTGAAGGGATATCCAGCCCGTTGGTCGGTTCGTCAAACAGCAAAAGCCGGCATTTGGTTGCCAGAGCAAAACTCAATACGACTTTCCTTGTTCCGCCAAATGAAAGCCTCTTAATAGACGAATTGCCGATTAATCCAAATTCGGAGAGACACTGATCAAAGAACCCTTGATCGAAGCGAGGATAAAACCCGGCGTACAAACCACAAAATTCTTTTACAGTCATCTCTGGAAACTCGCTGGTGTCTGAAACAAAAAATATTTCCTGCAACATTTCAGGTTCACGTTTGGTCGATTGATAACCAAATACTTTGCAAGTTCCTTCTTGTGGAATCAGGAATCCTGCAATTAGGCTTAATAAGGTTGTTTTACCTGCTCCGTTTAGTCCGAGCAAGCCGCAAATGGTACCTTCTTCAATATTCAAGTTTAGGTTTTTATAAACCTGTTGTTTTCGCTGGTAATGAAAGTCCAGATTTTTAATTTCAATCACTGTGTCGGTGTATTAGTTTGATAATACACAAATATACATACTGTTTTGAAAAATGCAATAGGGAACATGGAAATATTTCGAGAAGAAAAAACGCTAATCAATAGGTGTGAAATTTCGAAAAATGGAATAGCGCTTATAAAATACACATATTCAGTATTATAGCTAAATATTAAAATTTTATCTATCACCGAGTTAGGGTAATTTTTGTCAAATTTTGGCACAAAGTTAGGGTAATTTTGTTTTCAGAAATTAAAAACCCGCCTTCTCGTAAGAAAGCGGGTTCGATTTATAGAGAGTAAGCAACCGATCCGCCGGAGCGGCACTGAGGCTTACGAAAATAGAAGCCTCCCCAACCCCTCCGAAGGAGGGGCTAAGAAGAGTTCTAATGTCATGATTTCTTTACAAAACGAAATGGTTAAAATACCATTTGCCAAAAGCCTCCCCTTGGGGGAGGTTGGAGGGGCTTGCCATTTATTTTATTTCCGATCCATTTTTAACCGGAACGGTTGATGTCACAAATTTCAGCGAACCGTCGGCATCCTGCGCCATCAGGATCATTCCTTGCGACATGATTCCTTTCAGTTCGCGCGGTTCGAGGTTAACCAAAATGCTGACTTGTTGACCGACGATTTCCTCAGGATTGTAATATTCGGCAATGCCCGAAACCACGGTGCGTTTGTCGATTCCGGTGTCGATGGTCAGTTTTAGCAGTTTCTTGGTTTTCGGAACGCGTTCAGCTTCGAGAATAGTTCCAGTACGAATGTCCATTTTGTTGAAATCGTCGAAAGTGCAGTTTTCTTTGGCTGGCGCTACAACCGCATTGGCTGCTTCGTTGGCTTTTTTGGTAGCCAGCAGTTTATTCACCTGGCGCTCAATCACATCGTCTTCAATCTTTTCGAACAGCAATTCAGGAGTATTGGTCTGATGACCAGCCGGTAATAAATCGGTACGACCCAAATTACTCCAGTTCAGTTCGTTCATATTCAGGAAAATACGAAGTTTATCCATGCTAAACGGAAGGAATGGAGCGAAAATGATTGTCAGGTTGGCGGTAATCTGGAGACTCACATACATGATGGTCTTTACGCGCTCAGCATCAGTTTTTGCCACTTTCCAAGGTTCAGCATCAGCAAGGTATTTGTTGCCAAGGCGAGCTAAATCCATCGCATATTTCAGGGCTTCGCGGAAACGATATTGCGAAATGCTCTTTTCAACTTCAGCTTTAATCACTGAAATCTCGGCCAATGCAAACTTATCGGTTTCGGTGAATTCGCCAGCAGCCGGAACTTTTCCGTCGTAATATTTTTGTGTCAGAACCAGTGCGCGGTTGACAAAATTGCCAAGAACGGCAACCAACTCGTTGTTATTGCGGTTCTGGAAATCTTTCCATGTAAAATCGTTGTCCTTGGTTTCGGGAGCGTTGGCGGTCAATACGTATTTCAGTACATCTTCCTTGCCGGGGAAATCGTCGAGATATTCGTGCAACCAGACGGCCCAGTTGCGCGAAGTCGAAATTTTGTCGCCTTCGAGGTTCAGGAATTCGTTGGCCGGAACGTTTTCAGGCAAAATGTACGAGCCTTCGGCTTTCAGCATGGCCGGAAAGATGATGCAATGGAAAACGATGTTGTCTTTTCCGATGAAATGCACCAGTTTGGTTTCCGGATCTTTCCACCATTTTTCCCAATCCGGAGTCCATTCTTTGGTGGCTGAAATGTAGCCAATCGGCGCATCGAACCAAACGTACAGTACTTTCCCTTCGGCTCCATCAACCGGAACTGGCACACCCCAGTTGAGGTCGCGGGTGACGGCACGGGGCTGCAAACCACTGTCGATCCATGATTTACATTGACCATAAACATTCGATTTCCATTCTTTGTGACCTTCCAAAAGCCATTCCTTTAGCCATGGTTCGTATTGATCGAGTGGCAAATACCAGTGTTTGGTTTCCTTCAGTTCAGGTGTGTTTCCGCTGATCATCGATTTTGGATTGATCAGTTCGTTTGGGCTCAGCGAAGTTCCGCAGCTTTCGCATTGGTCGCCATAAGCACACTCGAAACCGCATTTCGGACAGGTTCCGGTAATGTAGCGATCGGCCAAAAATTGCTTGTTTTCGGCATCGTAATATTGTTCCGAAGTTTTTTCGATGAATTTTCCGTCGTTATACAATTTCAGGAAAAATTCAGAAGCGGTATCGTGGTGAATTTGATTGCTGGTACGCGAATAAACGTCGAATGAAATGCCGAAACGCTTAAACGATTCCTTAATCATGCCGTGGTATTTGTCCACGATATCTTGCGGTGTAACTCCTTCATTCTTAGCCTTCAAGGTGATTGGTACACCATGTTCGTCAGATCCGCCGATAAAGGCCACTTCTTCGCCATTCATCCGGAGAAAACGGGCATAAATATCAGCAGGAACATACACGCCGGCGAGATGGCCGATGTGAACCGGGCCGTTGGCATACGGCAAAGCCGAGGTAATGAGGGTACGTTTAAAGTCAGTCATTGCAAATGATTTTATTGAGGGTGACAAAGATAGTTGAAATTTTGAACCGGAAGGGAAAAGTGTTCAGTCACAGCTGTTGTGTTCAGTAAAAATTAACCGATTTGATTTTTGATTTCCAACTACTTGATCTTCGCTGGCAGATGTATCTGATTCAGAAAAACTTATTGTCCAATTCAGGCCAGAAAATTTCTGATTGCAGTTAAATTCAGTAAAAACGATCAAATCGATGGCTTTTCTTCTTGAAAACCTAAAAAATATAATTAGTTTTACTCGCTTTTTAGAAAAGATATGTACAATTCACCTTTATACGGAAAAGAATGGAACTGGCGTAACATAAAAATGGAAACGCGAGAATTACATATTGATTTGCGGTCGTAATGACCGGGAAAAGGGATTTTCTGCGTTGATGCAGTAAGTCCCTTTTTTAATTCTATCAATGAAAAATTAGTATTATAAAATAATTTAACTAAATAAAATAATCAAAATTTCAACATCATGGCCAGACAAAAAAAAATCTATCTCGACGAATCAGAAATGCCCAAACAATGGTATAACATTGCTCCCGATCTACCCTCACCATTGAATCCGCCACTGGGACCAGACGGCAAACCGGTAACGCCCGAAATGTTGGCTCCGGTTTTCCCGATGAACCTCATCGAACAGGAAGTATCGCAGGAACGCTGGATCGATATTCCGGAAGAAATTCGTCAGATTTTGATGCAATGGAGACCAAGTCCGCTGATCCGTGCCTATGAACTGGAAGAAGCTTTGGGAACCCCAGCAAAAATCTATTATAAGAATGAAGGCGTTTCGCCCGCAGGAAGTCATAAACCCAATACTGCCGTTGCCCAGGCATGGTACAATAAACAATTCGGAATTAAAAAATTGACTACCGAAACCGGCGCCGGACAATGGGGTTCGGCCCTTTCGTATGCCTGTGCACAGCTTGGCGGAATCGAATGTAAGGTTTACATGGTTCGCGTGAGTTTCGATCAGAAACCGTTTCGTAAAATGATGATGCAAACCTGGGGAGGCAAATGTGTTGCAAGTCCGAGCATGGAAACACAAGCCGGACGCAATATTCTGGCTGAATACCCTGATACGCCGGGAAGTTTGGGAATTGCCATTTCGGAAGCTATTGAAGAAGCCGTTAGCGACCCAACCGGGAAAACACGCTATTCACTGGGTTCGGTATTGAACCATGTGATGTTGCACCAAACAATTATCGGACTGGAAGCCAAGAAACAGTTGGCCAAGGTAGGTATTAAAAACCCGGACGTAGTAATTGGTTGCTGTGGTGGCGGTAGTAATTTCGCCGGAATTTCATTCCCATTCATGTACGAAAAAATTCATGGAGCCAACATCCAGATCATTGGAGCAGAGCCGTTCTCCTGTCCTACCCTGACCAAAGCTCCGTTTATTTACGATCACGGCGATGTAGCCAGAATGACCCCCATGATGGCCATGTACAGCCTTGGGCACAACTTTGTTCCGGCGCCTATTCATGCCGGCGGACTGCGTTATCACGGAATGTCGCCACTTGTAAGCGCTGCCCTGCACGACGGTTTAATGGAAGCTCAAGCCATTCATCAAAGCGAATGTTTCGAAGCCGGATTGTTATTCTCAAAAACCGAAGGAATCATTCCTGCTCCTGAAACGACTCACGCCATTGCTGCTACCATTCGTGAAGCATTAAAAGCCAAAGAAGAAGGAAAAGAAAAAGTAATCCTATTCAACTTCAGCGGACACGGCTTGATGGATTTGGTGGGTTACGACAAGTATATGACTGGGAAACTGTCTGACTACGAATATCCGGAACACGAAATTGAAAAAAACCTGGCTAAATTGGTTGGATATCCAACGCCGAAATAAGCCATACTGAATCCTAACGAGGTTTCGAAAAACTGTCAAGATTGAACGAAAAAGAGAGGCTGTCAAAATTTGACAGCCTCTCTTTTTCGTTCAGGAAAATTCAACGTTTACAACTCCTTTTTATTGGTATTGACCTTCAACAGTGGATAAAGTCCACAATACCCGAAAATACCAGTTGCTATAACCGGGATTCCGATAAGTCCCCAGTAACTCTTAAAAACGATACCGACGATGGCGATTCCAAGTCCAATTACGATGCGGATGATACGGTCAGTTTTTCCAACATTACATTTCATAATCAAGTATTTAAAGTTTTAACTATAAAACGTTTAACGCAAGCAGTTGTTTAGAAATTATTTTCCAGAATTTCGGCTGCTGAACCAACCAGTCCTTTGCATACCGAATCGAACAGTTTTTTTTCGTTGGCCACCGCAGAACCTTTCGAAGTTGAAATATCGACTCCAAGCAACTTCTTACATTTTAACGAACCGTGTCGGGCAATAAACAGGTCGTTGAATTTCCGAACAGCAGCTTTGGTTTCAACCTTTATTTCCTGAATAGTTTTCTCTTTAAAATTCGCTTTAAGGCCCAAAACCATGTATGCTCCGGTAACAGCGCCGCAGGTTTTGGCCATGGCCATTCCGCCGCCAAATCCAAGTGCAATACGCAAGGCGGTGGTTCTGTCAAGTTTCAATTCTTCGGCATGGCTTAAAAGCACAGATTGAGCGCAGTTCAATGTCTTGAAATTTTCGATGGCAAGTTGTGATTTTTTCATTTGTCCTAATTTTAGTGCTTTTACCACAGAGAACACCGAGGAACCACAGAGTTAACAGAGATTATTTCCACTCTTTGCTCTCTGCAAAAACTCTGTTTTCTCAGTGGTTATATTTCAAGTATTAAAAAACCCGAAGCAATTACCCCGGGTTTTCTGTTTTCCAGTAATAAATTCCTACTGGATATTTTTTATCTCCCCTCCTTGGGAGGGGTTAGGGGAGGCTTCTTATTCGCCTCTTACTGCTGCAACACCAGGAAGAACCTGTCCTTCGAGGTATTCGAGCAAAGCGCCACCGGCAGTCGAGATGTACGAAACACCATCGGCAAAGCCAAACTGGTTAACGCACGAAACTGAATCGCCGCCACCAACCAATGAGAAAGCGCCTTTTGCAGTGGCTTTTACAATGGCTTCGCCTACAGCTTTTGAACCCACAGCAAATTTCTCCATTTCGAAAACGCCTACCGGACCATTCCACAGAATCGTTCCGGAGTTTTCGATTACTTCTTTAAACATGGCAATGCTATCCGGACCAGCATCCAAACCCTGCCATCCTTCAGGAATAGCATTCGCCTGAACAATCTGAGTATTGGCATCGGGAGCAAAGGCGTCGGCTGCAACAACATCCGTAGCCATATAAATTTTCACACCTTTTTCGGCTGCTTTTTTCTCAATAGCCAGAGCAGTATCAAGGTATTCCAATTCGCAAATCGAATTTCCAACTTCGCCACCATGAGCTTTTACAAAAGTATAGGTCATTCCGCCGCCAAGGATCAGGTTGTCAACCTTGTCGAGCAAGTTTTCGATGATGGTGATTTTTGAGGAAACTTTGGCACCACCCATAATAGCGGTCAACGGACGTTTTGGGTTTTTCAGCACTTTGTCCAGGCTGGCAACTTCGCTTTCGATCAAATAACCAAACATTTTATCGTTCGGGAAAAATTTAGCAATAACTGCTGTTGAGGCATGTGCACGGTGAGCGGTTCCGAAAGCATCGTTAATCCAGCAATCGCCATTGGCAGCAAGTTCTTTGGCAAAAGCTTCGTCGCCTTTTTCTTCTTCCTTGTGGAAACGAAGGTTTTCGAGCATCAGCACTTCACCGGGCTTCAGCGCTTTGGCCATTGCCTGAACTTCGGCGCCAATACAATCGGGAGCAAGTTTTACTTTGCGGCCCAACAGTTCGCTGAGGTGACCAACTAAATGTTTCATCGAATATTTGTCTTCAGGACCAGCTTTGGGACGGCCAAAATGCGACATAATGATTGGGGAACCACCTTCGGCAATTACTTTGTTGATGGTTTGTATAGCCGCACGAATACGGGTATCATCGGTAATCACAAAATTTTCGTCGAGCGGCACGTTGAAATCAACACGGATAAGTGCTTTTTTACCAGCGAATTTGTATGTTTCAATTGTTTGCATGTGGGTATATTTTTAAGTTTGATAAATCCAGTCCAA